>Ga0081539_10000107_pt1 | contig 195503 bp, 168 predicted proteins | sample TabmetS4T2R2_FD_71023 | JGI IMG/M metagenome (GOLD analysis project Ga0081539, IMG submission 71023) | Tabebuia heterophylla rhizosphere microbial communities from the University of Puerto Rico - S4T2R2 | ecosystem: Host-associated > Plants > Roots > Rhizosphere ... | reverse complement strand
TGACGCGATGAAGGACATCGCGGCGAAGCTCGGCGTTCCGGCTGCCCAAATCGCCATAATCCCCGGCAATCACGATGTGCAATGGGAGGCAGGAGAGTTTGCCGAGGCCAAGCGCAACGGAGCTAGCATGGAGAACTATCTGGCGTTCGCCGAGCTGCTGCGCGGCTTGCGGCCGGAAAGCGCCGGTGTCATACGGGTTGCATCGCGCAGTGGCAAGCAGTCGCTCCTACTCGTGGAGTTGGACTCGAATGCTGTTGAAGGAAGGGATGCCGCCGGGATCGGTTTCGTAAGCCGCGAGTCGCTCGCGCTAGCGTCGGAACTCGTTGCGAAGGAGCGTCGAGCCAGCAGCGTGCCCATGCGTGTCTGGGCAATCGTCCATCATCACATCTTTCCGGCGAGCAGTGCACGATACGAAGACGCCGAGATGCGGCGGGTGTCGGTGATGGCGAATGCCTCACACGTACTCACGTTCGCGGCGACTTGGGGCGCGGAATTGATACTTCACGGACACGAGCATCAGCCGCAAGTGCACGTCGCGCATCAGTGGCCCGTGGACGCGGGCCGTGACTTCCGCCAGATGGCAGTACTTGGCGCGGGTAGCGTCGGTGTCAAGCGCGACTACACAGGACCCATCAGCACGAATCACTACTTCGTGATCATCGGACGGAAAACCGATACGATCGTCCGATCGCGCCGCTTAGGCGACGAGGGAGTGGCCTTTATTCCGCATGAGGACATTCAGCTGCCGGGACCGACAAGCGCTGAGAGAAGGTCGGGCAAATAAAGCAGCCAAACAAAGTTCCAGAGAGGGCTCAGCTACTCGTGGCAGAAAACGCCGAACTCGTAGATGACGCCGCCGGCGGACTGCGCGCCGTGTTCGGTCGCCTCGGAGAGTTCTTTGATATTTTTGATCTCTTCTTTCTTGTGGCGGGCGCCACCACTCTTGGCGCGCTGAGTGTGCTCTATAATCGGCTGTCGCTGCAGATTCCGGATCGATGGCCCGGATGAGTTCAGGTGTTCGCGCTGATTATCGCCGCATATGTATGCGGCTAGTGTCATTCTCGTTTGGTCGTGCTCTGAACAGCCTGCTCTTCCGGCGCGGCGTGCGCGTGAATCGGTTCAAGGATGCTCTGCGCGATCGCGATTTCCGCAATCCGGATAATTGGGCAATGGCAGCGACGTACGATGGCCTTGCCGCCTCATTCCTCGTCTGGGGTGTAGTGCTCATGCCAATTCAATTCATGGGCTCAACATTGCTTGAAGCCAGGCGTGCGTTCGTGGCGATGGCTGTAGCCATTGCGGCGGCGATTCTCTGCTTGAAGGAAGGGGGGAAGCACTACGGTTTTCAGGTCGAAGATCTCATTGCTGCGTTGTCAGTGCAACAGTCGTCAGAAAGGGTGGAGCTAGCGCTCCGTAATGAGCCGCTTCACTGACCCGCCGGTGCGAAATCGACCCACACGTCTTCGATGTACATTTCCACGTTGGTACCGCTCTTTTGTCCGGCCCGACAGCCGCCATCGGCGTAAGCCCGAATATGCCGAGATGATCGAACTCGGCTTGAGATGCCGGTCGCGCAGGTGCTTCATCAGCGCCAGCGCCCGCGCGCACTCGCCGCGGCTGAGACGCTGACCCGATTCCTGGACCGACCGGTGACCGCCCAGCCGCGCGACCACGTCGTTCAGGATCCCCCTCGGCTCCGCATAGCTCGCCGGAGCCGGCGCGACGGCGGCCGGCGGCGCGCGCACGCCGACCGCCTTCACGCCTTCTGCATCCTAGGCCGCGTGGACGTCAGGTTTCGCGGCTACCGGTTCCGTCGGCAGCAGCGTGAGACCGCTGCCGACTGGCCCCGGCTTCCGTGTCAACCTCTTCGCGAGTAACCACTCGCCCTCGAGCTTGGCGTCGCCGCGAATCACCTGCACGACCAACGCGTCGACGTGCCGCAAGATGCGGCGACCATCGCGAGCCGCCTTCCACAGCGCGTTCGTCGCGCTGCGGGCCACGCGACGCGTCCATCTCGGCCCTCGATCGAGCGGGCGAACGCATCTCGAGCTGCGCCCAGCTTCGCGATCGCGTCCTCGCTCAACCCGCCGGCGTGCAGCAACTGCTCGTTCTCTCGCGCAAGCTGGGACATTGCCGACGCCGCGCCGATGAAGAGCTGCGCCTGCGAGTCCGCCGCGGGGAGCGAGAGAGTGCGCAGCTCCGGCGGCGTGACGTCGTCCGCGGTGAGCTTCGCCGCGGTCACGAACGGACGCATGGCCACGCGCAACGCCTCGCACAACGCGCGCTGACGCCGCATCTCGCTCGTGCTGTTCACGACGCCGTGCTGCTGGTCGCGCACGTGCTCGGCCAGGCGCACGACGGTGTCGTCCAGCACTTTGCGGACGCTCGACTGGTTGATCGACGACAGCGCGGAGGCATGCGCGTCAAGAAATCCCTGCGCCCGCTGAAGGGTGTCGAGGGTCCTGCCTTCCGGGTATTTCATACATTCTCCCTGAAGAGGGTTGTGGACGCGGGGTGAGTGCGTGCCGGAGTGCGCGTCCATCATGCCGGCGGGATATCGCGGAGCACCGGAGCGGCGTCACGAAGCGCCGTCGTCCCGTGCGTGTTCCTGGTCGTCGTCTCTCTCTCTGACGCTGTCGTCTCTGCAGGCGCCGGTGGCGACGTCACGGTTGGCCGAAATCGCCTCTCAGTTCGGCGGAGTCGTCTCTGAGTTCGCCGGAGTCGTCTGTGCGTCCGCCGAAGGCATCTCACGCGTCGCCGGAGTAGTCGCTCAGTCCTAGGACGGCGTCTCGCGTGTTCCCGGAGTCGTCTCGCGGGTCGCTGGCGTCGTCTCAGCGTCCGCCGGCGTCGTCTCTCGGATCGCCGATATCGTCTCGGCGTCCCCCGAATGGCCTCGCACTGCGCCGATCTCACGTCGCCGTCTACCGCTGTCAGGTCAGCGAGCTCGAATCTCGCGTTCCATCTCTATATACGGAACAAACGCGCTGTCGGGTGAATGCAACTTTTTGCGTAAAGGACGTTTTCACGGCCGCACTGGAGGTCACTCGGTGAAGACTGTTTGCGGAACAGTCGCGATCTAGACGCAGTTAACCTTCATCGCAGCAGTCGCGGCACGCGCCCCGCTGGAACATTAAAGGTTCTTAAGGAAACATCCTACTGGCGCGTTACTGCATGATCTCCATGTTTGTGCAACCCACTGAACATGGACATGCCGATGACGCGCGGTTTGCTGCACGCATTGCTCGCGAGCGTTGCACTAGCGACCTATGCCGGTGCCCAGAATGGCTGCTCGATCCCACCTCGGGACTCCGTTGCGGTGGGGGCGCGAGCCGCGAAAAGTGACAAAGCGCGAGCTGTGCTCACGCAACACAACGATAATGGGCGCACGGGAGCGTATGAACGAGAGTCGGTGCTGAACCCGACAACCGTGTCGTCGGGGCGCTTTGGCAAGCTCTTTTCCCGCCGTGTCAAAGGGCAGGTCTATGCGCAACCCCTGTACGTGCCGGATCTAGAGATGCCGGGCGTGGGCGTCCGCGACGTCCTCTTCGTGGCCACGATGCACAACAACGTGTACGCGTTCGACGCCGACGACCCAGAAGCGGACACTCCGTTCTGGTGTGTACAGCTCGGTAATGCACTGCCGTACAACTTCATGCCGATGACCTTTGGCGCGCTTGGTCACAACATCAAACCCGAAATCGGCATCACGAGCACTCCGGTCATCGATCTCGCGCGCGGGACGATGTACATCAGCGCCAAGGTCTGTGAGATCAAACCGCAGCGCTGCCGTCAGAGTCGCGATAAGGTCGCCTATTACCTACATGCCATAGACATCACTACCGGCCACGAGCGTCCGAACAGTCCGCAGCGGATCTACGCGTCTTGCCAAGGCACGAAACGGAATGGGCAGCCACGGACGCTTCAGTTCGACGCGCGTCCTCACCTGCAGCGGCCAGGATTGCTGCTCGCAAACGATCGCGTCTATCTCGCGTTCGGCTCGCATCAGGACACAAGACCATTTCACGGCTGGGTGATCGCCTACGACGCGAACACCCTCAACCAGGTCGCGGCATACTGCGCTACCCCAACCGGAGATGAAGCGGGAATCTGGCAGGCCGGCAACGGTTTGGCTTCAGATGCGAGCGGTAACATCTACGTCATGACCGGCAACGGAACGTTCACGCTCGATCGCGGTGGGAATGATGCCGGCAGCAGCTTCATCAAGCTCAATCCCGACCTGCAGCTCATCGACTGGTACACCCCAGCGAACTTCCGCTGCCTCAACCAGATCGACGTCGACCTCGGAGCAGCCGGTCCTGTTCTGATTCCAGGCAGCGAACTCCTTGTCGGCGGCGGAAAGGAGGGCACTCTCTTTCTCCTAGATCGCGCTACCCTCGGTCATCTCGAATCTGCCGATGCCGAATCCATCAAAGACAGAGCGCCATGTGCGCGTTCCGGGTCGAGAACAAAACCGCCGCCGCTGCACGCGATTCAAGCCGCTCCGCACTATCGCAAGAATGTCATGGATGTCGTGCGTCCCGCTCAGGTCTTCGGATACAATCACATCCACGGATCGCCGGTTCTGTGGTACGACACGCACGGTGATGTGATAGTCTATGTCTGGCCGGAACACGGTCATTTGTACGGCTTTCGGCTCGACGTCTCTGCCAGACGGTTTCCGGATGCCTCGCCTCGTGGTGCGGATCCGAAGCCTACGATTGTCAGCCCTGAGGCCGCACCCGAGCATGGCATGCCAGGCGGCATCCTCGCCGCCTCGGGAATTACTGGTGACAACATCGCCAACGCTGTGAGGACCGAAAGTGGTATCATATGGGCGGCGATGCCGCAAAAGGGCGATGCATTTGTGCATACGGTCAGTGGCATCCTGCGCGCGTTCAGGGCGTCAGATCTGAAAGAGATCTGGAACAGCGAGAAGAATCCAGGTCGCGACCGGGTGGGCAACTTCGCCAAGTATGCTTCGCCCACGATCGCGAATGGCCGAGTGTATCTGGCTACCTTCAGCGAAGCTGTTGACGTCTACGGAATCTTACCTCAGCCTGACTCGGCGCCTCGCGCTGCGAGGGAGCGGCAGTGACCCTGCGCTTGTGCAACCTTGCGTTTGCCCTGTGCAGCATGATCCTGGCACGCCACCTAGACGGGCAGGGAGTACCGCTCAGTGCGCATTTCGGGTCACTGCACGTGCCGACTGCGGACAACATCTGGGAGATCGGATTCTCCACCGACAGATTCACCGAGCATACGAAACCCTCTGACAGCGCTAGCGCTCGGGACCAGAACAAGTTCGATACGAAGCTTCGCCACTATGCGCTGCGAAGCACGCTCGGCATCAACTCCTACCATATATCCCGTTCGCTTTACATTCGTCGCTGGGCTTCCGTGGTCCGCATCGGCGCCGTGGGCGGCACGATCGAGAACGAGCCATCGGAGTTTTTCCAGAATGAGTTCCGGCATAAGGATGCCGGACTCGATAAGGTGCCGTGGGGTCATGTCACGACGGCAAGCCACTACGGCGGACTTGTGACAATCGACCGGTTCGTCGATGCGCTCCCTCACAACGGCCACCTCAATCTCGCGACCTACGGCGGGCTCGAGACGTTCGTCTCGAACATCTACGACGAAGTTGCGTTGCGCCTCGGCGTGCGCACTACCTACATCGATCTTTTCGGATGGCGTCTGCCGCCGCAGCTCGAGGCGGGTGTTCGAAAGGGACTTTTCGTAAAGCCTAATTCGATCATCATGCTCGCCCCGTGGGACACCGGCGCAAAGTCCTGGCGTGACGTCGTCGCCAACACATACACGTCGAGCACGATTGCAGTTCGTCTCCCGCTGCATGCGTGGATTCGCAATCGTATGCTGATTCCGGATCTGGTGACAGGGCTATCGTCGCACTCCGGCTTTTTCATGGCGCGTCCGCATACAGACAGCATCGGCAAGACCATACCCTTCAAGCGCATCCCGGAGAAGTTTCAGACGTTCGCAGCCCTCTGGGGCAATGGCGACGTGGGCCTGGAAACATACAACGATTCGCCGGGTGACAAAGACATCGGTCCAACCTACGGCGTTCGAGCGTACATCAGGTGGCGTTACTGGGGGGTCAGGTAGATGCGCCGTTTCGCGAGTCTCGCTGTAGCCGCGTTCGTGATGTCAGGTTGTGGCGTTCGTTTCGTTCGGCATGATCTCGAGCAGACGTTCAGTCGCGAGGAGGCGCGAATTCGCTCGGCGCTGCATCCCGTGACTGTTGCGACCCACGAGGATCGCTTTCCGCGCGTGCTACGCATGCCGATCGACGTCCGAGCACCTTCTGATAGCGCACTGATCATCGTTCTGCGCGAGGACGTGCCACTTTGGGAGTTGCGTCAGGTGCTTGGGAGCCAGCAAGCGAGTCTGCTCTGGGAGTGGCGCCGCCGAGGCGTGCGCTCGCGCGCTACGCCTGTTGTTTCTTACTTCGAAGATGATCCCGCCGGCTTCAACGTGATTCGATCACTAACTGTCGACGAAATCAGCCGGCCGTCCTCGAACTTTTTTCTCAACCTCCTCGACGTCAAGCGTCGCGAAGACAACATCCCACGCGAAAGGGACATCTACATTGTGCGCCCAGGCGAGACGTCTCGGATCATCACGAAGTCTGAGCTGTACCCTGCGGGCTTCGACGAGCAAGGGCGTTACCGAACGCACTACGAGTGGCTCACCATTCCTGCGCCAGCCGGATCACGCCTCCGCTGTGGTGCGTACCCGGCCTTCGTATACGTGCTGCCGGCGGATCCTGGGTGCGCGAACTCCGTGGGAGGCTACGCGTCACTGCGCGACCTTGATTCACGGACAAGAATGGCGACGCTCTCCTATGGGCATGTCATCGTTCTGGCGCTCTTGGTCGCAGTGGCAATTGGTGCGATCGCACGCAACTGAGCTGCAGATGTTGGGAGGGACGGGAGCTCGGTCGAGACCGAGCGTGAGTGCGTGCCGGAGTGCACGGCCATCACGCCGGCGCGATTTCGCGAAGCACCGAAGCGGCGTCACGAGCGGCCGTTGGCCCCTTCGTGTTCTCGGTCGTCGTCTGAGTCTTTGCCGCTGTCATCTCGCAGGCGTCGGTGCCACTTTTTGCGGAGAGGACGTCCGCTGCGCGTGGCGGTTACCGAACGTCCCGAAACTTCGTCGGTGCGCCGACCATCTCGCGTCGCTGCTGTGCGTTCTAGCCTAACCGAGTCGCTGCTAGGAATCGGCGCCGAGTCGGCGCGCACGAACTCAGCGACCTCCGGCGGCATCGCCCTTCCATGTCGGCCGCCTGCCGCATGATGTCCTCCGCCATGCGACGTAGCCGGTCCGACGGCGTGGCGGAGGGCACGACTCGCTGCAGGAAGTCGCGCTGAGCCAACTCTGTTAACGCGACGCCAAGGTACGAGGCGCAACGGCGTGGTAACGCCCGTTTTGTTAACGACGGCAATTCTCGGCGGTGTCTGCTTGCATCGTGTCCGCCGAGCCGAGCATAGTATGGGCATGCCCGCCACGCAGGGAAATTGGACGGTCGAGATGCTGGACGCGCTGCCCGACGACGGCCAGCGCTACGAGATTATCGACGGCGAGCTGCATGTGACGCCCGCGCCGACGAACCTGCATCAACTGGTCGCCGGGGAATTCTACGCGCGGCTGCGCGCGTATTTGCGGCCGTCCAAGGTTGCGCGCGCGATGTTCTCGCCAGCCGACGTGCGGCGCGGAGATCGCGCCCGAAATCGCGTGCAACCCGATGTCTTCGCGGTTCGGCTCACCCCGGACGGGCACCCGGCCTATCCGTACGATCTGTCAGACTTGCTCCTCGCGATCGAAGTGGCCTCACCGAGCAATCCGCTGCTCGACTATCAGGTCAAGCGCAAGCTGTACCTGTCGAATGGCGTTCCGGCATACTGGATCGTCAACATCGAGACGCGGCTGGTCTCGCGCTGGCTGGCACCCGACGATCCTGGCGAAGAGTTCAGCCATTCCATCACATGGCATCCGGCCGGAATGACGACGCCGCTGGTCATCGATCTGCACGAGTTGTTCGACGACGCGCTCGGCTGAGAGGGCGGCGAGTCGGCGCTCGGGCGTCATCGCGCGATGATCTCTCGATAACTCGAGCTCCGTGCCATGGCGCAGCAGCCCGGGGCTAACTCAACCGCGAGTGCCTTTGCCGTTGACGTAGCTCCAGGCGGCCTCCAGTAGCTCGCGCAATGCCGCGTCTTTGATTCGCGCGAGGCGGGCCAGCACGCAGGGATAGTTCACATAGTGCGGCTGCAGGTAGTAGACGTCGGGCTCGTTGGCGATGCGGAGATCACGATCGAAGAAATCGACGCGCACGACGAGCGTGTCGGGCTCCGCTGCCTTGTTGGTCGCCACGCATGCGAGCAGTTGGCCTTTCAGCTTGAGCGCCGGTGCGCCGTAGGCGGTGCCGAATGTGACGCCCGGCAGTTCCAGTCCCAGTTTGCGCACGCGCTCGAAGCGTGCGCCGGCGGTGCGTCGCACCGGACGCTTGCGTGGCTTGGCCGGCTTCGGTCGAGACCGCATCATTTCACCGACACGTACACTCTCACGGTCTGCGGCGTCTTCGGGTCGTGGTACTCGAAGTCCACGGCGTACGCCCGCGCCGGCGCTCCCGGGCGGGCGAAGTAGTCCCACAGCTGCTTCCACGCTGCGACCACCGCGCCCGGCATCTCGCCGGTGCTCGTGAACTCGAGATACCGACCGGCGGGAATAGTCACGACCTTCTCGGCGCCCGCGCCCGAAGCGGCCTCGCGACCGACAACCACGCTGTATGCGCCATTCACGTCGCTCTCATACTCCGTGTAAACGCTGTACACCGGACTAGCCGCGGCGGGCGGGGGCTGCTCGTAGAACCGACCCCACAGTCCGGGGATCGCGGCGGACGCGGCGTCCATCTCGCGCGCGTTCGTCGTCCGCGCCGAGATTCCGGCGACGCGAACGGTCCTGGCAAAGTCCACGCGTTTCGGCATCGGCGGTCCGTTACGATGCTCGTTAGCGCGTCGAGGACTCGTAGTCGCGTTTGAGACGCGCCAGGTCCGACTCGGCGTTGCTCAGCATCCCGGAGCGCACGCGACCGCGAATGTTCAGGACGCCGCCGGGAAGGTTGTCGAAACGGTACAGGCGCACGGCGATCAGCGTGATCGCGCCCGGCTTCGCGCCGTCCAGCGCCGTGAGCGTCTCGAGACCAGCCTCGAAATAGTGGTTGGCGTACACCTGCTTGCTGGCCACGACGGTCGCGCCGGACAGCTCCGGGGGCGACAGCACCGTCGTGTGCATGACGCGCAGCACGGGGCGCACGTGCGGGAGATCGTCGATGGACCAGAACAGGACGTCGCTCGCGTCGGGCAGAGTCTCGCGCGGGTAGTTGCGGAGAAAGCGGTCCAGCGCGGGCACAACCTTATATACGTGCGACGAGTCGTCCAGCAGCGCCGCGAGCGCGTCCGTCGCCCGCACGCGCCCGCGGTCGTCGTAGACGGGCATCGCGGCATTGCCGCGCCGCCGGTAGTCGGCCACGAAATCGAGCAGACGCCGGCGCACGTAACTGTTGAGCTGAGCGCGCCCCGCTCCCGATGCCATCGCGCGCATCGTGTCCATCTCGACGGCGGGGAGCTTGAAGTCGCAGCGATTGGCGCGACAGGCGCGCAGGTCCTTCACCTCGTCGTCGCTGAGCTCCAGCTGCCGCACGTCGGCGTCGCTCGCGGGATTGCCGAACTGCTGCACCACGCGGCGTGACGGCGCGCGTATCGCCTGCGCAAATGCGAGCTGGCGCTCGCGAAAGAGCGACCGCGGTACCGCGACCTGCACCGCGGCGAACACGCCGATGTCGCGGTCGTCGCCCATCGGCAGCACGCGTCCGACGACCTCGCCGCGCGCCAGCGCCGATCGCTGGGCTGCGGTGAGGCCGATACCGCGCTCGAGATAATCGTTGAGCGACGTCCACCGCGTCTGCGCCTGCGCGTGGGTGTCGCGCGGCGCTAACAGCGCGACGACGAGTAGTCCAACCATTGAATGGGCCGCGGAGGAGATTGGGCGGCGCGGACGCTTCACGTGGCTTTGCATGGATGGAAAACTGAGCGCGCGAGCAAGAATCAGCAAAGACGCGCCGCCCCGCCTTCACAACCAACACGCCTACCTCTTCCTGCGGGCCAATGCCACCCCCGCGATGGTAATCAGTCCTCCCACCATCGACACGACGGACGGCAGCTCGCGGAGCCAGATCCACGCGATCGGGATCGACACCGCCGGCACGAGGAGCAGGAAGACCGACGCCGAGGACGCGGGCAGCTGTGAGAGAGCATAGGTCCACGTGAACATCGCTACCGCAGATGGCACGACACCGAGATACAACACAGCCATCCATGCCCCGAGCGACGCGTGTCTCAGCGCTGGCGCCGCACTCGGCCCGAACGCGAGCAGCAACGCCAGCGTCCCACTCCACATCGTCCACGCGGTGACCGTGAATGCGTCGTATTTCGCCAGCAGCGGCTTCTGGACGACGAAGTACGCGGCCTGGGCGACGGCCGCGATCAGCACGAGCGACGCTCCGGAATTGAATGTGAGCGCGGCATGCTCGCCGAGCGCGACGAGGGATGCGCCGGCGATGCCGACGCCCAGGCCAAGCCAGAGCGCCATCCGCGGTCTCTCGCCGAGAAAGAGGACGGAGAGCGCGGTCGTGATCATCGGGACGAGGCTCACCAGCAGGCTCGCGGCCGCTGCGCCGACCGTGACCTCTCCGGCATTCAACGCGAGGTGGTATATCGCGTAACCAAGAAGTCCGGCGAACGCCGTGCGCGCACAGTCGCGCGCCTCGATGCGACGTACCGGACGTATCGTCGCGGCCAGGGCGCCAAGGAGCACCGACGCGACGGCGAACCGGAACAGCGCGACGTGCCCCGGCGACAGCTCGAGAACGGCGGCGCGAATGCCGGCGAAAGCGGACGCCCACGCGATCACCGTGACCGCAACCGAGAGCGCGACCTTGCGACCGATTTTCACTCGCCTCGCGGTCGCGTGTCCTACCGTCCGCCAGCCTCGAGCGATTCCAGGAGTCGATTCAGCTCCTCGCGCGGCAGCCATCGTCCGCGGACCATGACGCCTGCGACGCGCCGCGTGTTGCCGATGTCGCTCAGGGGGTTCGCGTCGAGCAGCAGGAGATCGGCGACGCATCCGCGGCGAAGCTGACCGATGCACGGCGACGAACCGAGAAACGCGCTTGCGTTCGCGGTGGCGGCGCGCAGCGCGTGGTAAGGCGTGAGCCCGGCGTCGACCAGCTCCTGCAGCTCGTCGTGCACCGACCACCCGGGAACGGTACCGACATTCAGGCCATCGGTGCCGACGAGGAGTCTCACACCCGCGCTATCGAAGGCTCTCGTGAGCTTCTGCAGCAGCGCATGTCGCGCAAGGATTCCCGGCGCCTTGTCGGGACCGAAGCGCCGAGTGTAAGGATTTGTCTCGGGTCCCCAGCCTGCGCGAATCGCCGCAGGCAGGTATTTCATTTCCGGACGCGCGAGCATGGCCGGAAGATCGCGCGCCATGAGTCCGATGTTCTTGTAGGCGGTGAGATTCGGCATGAGCCACACCTTCGCCGCCACCATCTTGCGCGTGAACTCCGGGATGCGCGGCTCGAATTTCGGCAGGTCCACGTCCCGCGAGCTGCTGGTCGTGTCGTACAGGAACTCCTCGGCGTGCGCCAGGGCGTACTGATGTTCGGCGAACACGACGTCCATGCCGAGCGTGCGCGGCGCATGTCCGATGATGCGAATGCCCTCGCGTCTGCCGACCGCGTTCAGGCGCGCGTACGCTTCACGCGTGAGCTCGCCGTGCATCTTGATGAAGTCGTAGCCGGCGCGTTTCTGCGCCACGACCTCCTCCTCCACGCTGTCAGGCGTAGTGAAGAAGGGCGCGTTCACGTATCGACCGACGGTGTACATGTCGGGGCCGAACACGCGACCCGCTCGAATGTCCGACCGGAGCACGAGATGCTCGGGCGTTCCACGCATGTTCAGAATCGTGGTCACGCCGTTGACGACGTACATCTTGAGCAACTCTTCCTGAATCTCGCGCGGGCCGGCCATGTGGACGTGCATGTCCGCGAGCCCCGGCATGAGATACTTGCCAGCTGCCTCGATCCGGGTTGCGCCCGCCGGAATGCGCACGCGGCCACTCGGCCCCATCTCCCGAATGATCCCGTCGCGAATCAATACGGTCTGCCGCGGGAGAACGGCGTTCCGGTCCATCGGAAGCACGTTGGCGCCGATGACGGCGATGGTTCCGCTCGCCTGTGCGCCACCGGCTGCACTGACGGACAGCGTCAGTGCGAGCGTCGCACGAAGAATTCGCATCAAGGCTTCGCGCCTCCTCTCCAGAATCCGCAGAACAATCGCGTCACCAGCTCCTGTGAGCATGTGGCACGCGCGCGATGCATGGCAACCGACCGCTCGAGGTCCTGCATGGTTCCTGTCGCCGGACTGCCGTGGATCGGGACGATGCGTGCGACGTCCAGGCGCAGCTCGCGGATCTTCTCCGCGAACTGCTCGGTGTCCTCACCACCGGCCGATGGCTTCTCGCCCGGCATGTCCAGCAGGTCGCCCTCTATGAGAGTCCGCTCCCTCGGCAGATACCCGATCAATATGCGGTCGACGTGCGCGTTCGGCCCGATCTGATACAGCTCCAGCCGCTGACCGGCGTCCTCGATGACGCGAACCGTGTCCACGATCTCGATCGCCGGATTTCGCGGAGCGGTGCTGAAGCTGTCCGGGCGCAGCGCGTGTCGCGCGAACAGATTGGCGCGCAAGCGATCCACGGCGTCGCGCGTCGTGATGAAGGTTGCTCCCAGCGCCGCAAATTCGCGCACGCCGCCGAGGTGGTCGTCGTGATAGTGGCTGCTGATCAGGTAGCGAATCGGCTTCGATGGAATCACGGATCGCAGCCGCGCGATGTTGCCGGTGGATCGCAGAGTGCTCCCATACGCTTCGAAGACGACGACGAAATCGGTGAATTCGACCGCGACGCTCCCCGGCAGCGCGTACACTCCCTCCGCGAGCTTGCGTATCGGAGCGGGATTGGGTGAGACATCCATCTCCTTCGGCAGCACGAAGAGACTGTCCGCGAGTGGCGCGTTGATCGCCACGTCTGTGATGGTCGTTTCCCAACGTCCTGGCCCGGGTCCGTCCTGATGCGTGCGATATGGGAACTGCAACTGCAGATCCCTCGCTGCGCTCGGGATGACAGCTGGAACGGACCGGTAGTCGCTGTAGTCCGTCGAGAACACGGCGTCTCCGCGTGTCGGGTCGTCGGCGACAAATTCACTGCGCGCGAGCAGATGCGTGGCGGCGTCGAAATACAGCGTCACCAGCGAGCCGTCCGCGTCGGCGAAGACGAGTCCGTCGCACGCGCGCCCGCGAATGAGGACGCGTCCCGTACTGCGTGCCTGCTCGAGCCGGTTCCACGCCGAGAGCAGGAGCGTGGGCAGCTCGCCGCGCAGCAGCGCGACGCGCGCGTTGACATACTGCGCGGACGTGCGGCTGAAGTACGTGCGGTTGGCGTGGTTGATGTCGAAGCCACTGTCCGCGGTCACGATCGTACCGGTGCCGAAGATCTGCCCGCCGTCGATCTCCAGGTCGCGCAGAGTGAATGCCCGGCGCGATCGGAGATCGAGGCGCGTGAGTAGCGTCGCGTGTCCCACACTGGGCGCGCCCGGATGCAGGCCCTGTCCGGGCGTGCTGCGCAGCATCGATCGATCCGTGCTGATCGAGGAGATGGCGCGCAGCGCCTGCAGTCCGCCGGCCGCGGCAATGGCCCGCTCGAGGATGCCGCGTGCCTCGAGGGCCGAGCGCGCAGCCGGCGATCGTGCGACCGTGCTGTCGATTCGACTGTTGAAGCCTGGCTGGGCGCGCGCCGCGAGTGGGGCGACGACGAGGAGAACAGCGACTGGGATGACTCGGATCGGTTGCATGGCCCAACGAATGCCGCGTATCGGCGACGTCCGCGAGGCTGATGTGACGAGGGCTGACGTGTGCGGGACGGGGCAGGACTACGCGTTGTCGATGAGCTGCATGACCCCGGCGCGATAGTGGTAGCTGCTCTCCAAGCGCGATCCGTCGCGGAGAATCAGGACGTACAGTCCCTTGCCGGCGGGCTCGATCCGCAAAACCGCGTCGCCGTTGACGACAGCGGAGCGGTGCACGCGCACGAATCGCGCATCATGCACTCTCTCCATCATCTGCTGCAGCGTGCTCCGCGCGAGGATCTTCTGCCGCCGAGCGTGGACGCGGACGTAGTTTCCCTCGGCCTCCAGCCAGTCGATGTCGTCGCTGCGGAGGAACAGGACCTTGCCGCGGTCGCGAATGGCGACGCGACTGCCGCGCGCGACGCCGCCATGCGACTGTGCGGCCAGATCGCGCCACACGGCCTGCAGTCGTCTCGCGATCTCGGGCGCGTCCTGGCGCAGTGCACGTTCGCGGACACGGCTGAGCGCCTCGTCGAATCTCGCGTCGTCGATCGGCTTGAGGAGATAGTCGACCGCGTGAACGTCGAACGCGCGAACGGCATGCTCGTCGTAGGCGGTCACGAAGACGACGGCGGGACGGGCGTCATCGCCGATCGCGTCCACGACGTCGAATCCGCTCCCGAGCGGCATCTGAATGTCGAGGAACACAACATCGGCGTCGTATCCGGCGATCGCACTGATCGCCTCGCGCGGAGTCTCGCACTCCGCGACCACCTGCACCGACGGATGCCGCTCCAACTGCTGGCGGATCGCCCGACGGCCGAGTGGCTCGTCGTCTACGATGATCGCGCGCAGATCATGCATCGGCGGCGCCGTTGACGGGAATGCGCAGCGCGACGTGCGTGGCGCCGTCGTCCGCTCCCTGAATGGAGAAGGCGTAGCGGTCGCCGTAGAGCCGGTCGAGACGCTCGCGCGTCGTCGCCAGCCCGATGCCGGTTCCCGGCGCGTCCGGCGTCTCGCGGACTCCGCCCTCGAGAACGTCCGAGACCTCGATGACGAGGTGTGAGGTGTCGCGGTGGGCGCGGATCTTCACCGTTCCACCGCGCTCGGATCGCGACACGCCGTGCTGCACCGCGTTCTCGACGAGCGGCTGCATGAGAAAGTGCGGCACGGGATCGTCGGCGGCGTCCGGTGCGACGTCGAGCGACACTCTCAGGCGATCGCCGAAACGCATCTGCTGGATCTCGAGATAGCGCTGCACGAGCCGCATCTCCTCGCGCAGCGGCACCACCTGTTCGTCTCCCGCGGCGACGACGGAGCGCAACAGGTCGCTCAGCCGCATGAGCATGGCGCGGGCGCGCTCCGGGTCGTCGCGCACCAGCACGGCGATTCCGTTGAGCGTGTTGAACAGAAAGTGCGGCTGCAGCCGCGCCTTGAGCTGATGCAGCTGCGCGGCGGTCAGCTGCTCGCGCAGCTCCGACGCCTGTCTGCGTTCGCTGCCGTACAGCCGTGCGTACTCGATGCCGTGGATCAGCGCGACGATGATCCAGTACTTCCAGAATGCGGTCATCGTCAGCGCGATCAACAGATCTGGCCGCGCGACGAGCCAAGTCGGAAAGTCCGTCGGGCCGATCCGTTGTATGGCGATCGCGGTGACACCGAGCAACGTGTAGTAGAGAAGCACCTGGAGCCCCGCGATCGCCGGCGACGCGACGACGTGCACGGACAGGTTGCGCCAGCGCCGAGCGGGGATGAGGGAGAAGCGGCGGGACATCCAGACGAGCAGCGGCGTGAGCAGGGCGAAGGCGATCCAGTACACGCCCTCATTGAAGAGATCGGCCTCCCAGTCCACCGGGCGGCGTCGTGCGATCGCGCGCACGACGTTCTGCGCGATGAAGATCGCCGCGATGAGCGCCCACGCGCCCACCGTCAGCGTGAAGGGCGACGGGAACGCCGATCGCCGGCGTCCGAGCGCGGCTGCAGGGGTCAAGCGCCTACGTTATATCCGCTGGATGACAAGCCGCAAACATCCAGGGACACGACGGGACGCTCGCGTTACGAGAGCGAAGGCTCGAGGGGCGGAGGCGGTCGGGACGTCCGACGATGAATGCGAGCATCCGGGACAAAAGCGTTCTCGGCCCGGCGCCTTCGGCGCCGGTCAGTTCTCGGCGTACGGGAAGCCACGATGCGGCAGAGTTGCGCGGAAGGCACCCGGACAGCGGCGTGGCGACGGATTTCTTAAAGACTCTTAAGCATTCGTAACGGGTTCACGACTGCACGACGACACGCACAGGGAACGGTGGCGGAACAGCACGCTCGCACTGTTCGACATCTCACACCGAGTCCGTACGGAGATTCCGATGAGCGCCACAACTCGAGCGACCGACTCCATAGCCGCACAGCACGCCTATGAAGCACCGAACGCCGATCGCCAGCGCGAGCCGTCGAGCACACCCAGTCGCCGGCGCGTCCCCAATGGCTGGCAGCGAATAAGACTCGGTGCGCTTGGGAGTCTCGCGCCCTTTCTCGTCAACGCCGCCGTCGCAGATCCCGTGACAGTGTTCTCCGCGATCACGGCAACTGCGATGCTCGGATATGGCTTTCGCGTGGTCGGCCTCATGACGCTCGGTGCGCTCGTCGCCTGGGCCCATGGCAAGGAAACCAATAGCCTGCGCCTCTTTGAAGTAGGCATCATCGCCCCTGCGCTCGTGACGACGATGATGAATGCAGCAGCGGCGCGCGACAGCACAGTGAGCGCAGCGAAGGCGCAACAAGTCACGGCAGCACTGTTCATCCCGCGCGCCGCGTACGCTCAGAGCTCGTATTCGTCAGGACGAGACACGGTCTACGCCTTCGACGCACCGCCGGAATCGCGGCTCGAGCAATTCTGGCGTGGATTCACGGGCGTGACACCTCGTGATCGCTGGTTCGTCGTGCTCGACGTGGCCCCGATGAATCGAGGCGAGGCGAGAGAGGCGAAGCGAAATTTGAGTGCGCGTGGATTCAAGGCTCGCTTGTATGGTGCAGGAGGCCCGCGGACAGGAGAGGTAACCGTCGTGATCGGGGATTGGCTCAGTGAGAAGGAAGCCGAAGAGCTTCTCGCCCGCGCTCAGCGTCGGAGCATACCCGCGATGGTGTGGTACCTGCCGCGGAGGGGTGGTGTCAGATCGGCGGCGGCGCCATGAGCGATTTCATGGAGAGTTGCGCGGTCCATCGATCCAACGCTCAACCACGCGGCCGCCGAAGCGCGCGATGACCCGATCGGTCATGTCCGCGAAGCCGTCGTCGAATGCGGCCCGCATCGCGGGGAGATCGACATGGTCGTAGTACTGGTCCCACTGGAAGGTCGTGCCCGTCGGAGCGGGAGCGACGGTCACCAGGGACAGGTCGTGTTCGATCCTGAAGTCGTTTGGCATCGACGTCGTCGCGGCCATCCGCTCCTACGTCGACGCGCTCGATCCCGCGGCTGTACTCCGGAAGACGGCGATGATCACCCACCAGTGTCCACACCTCGGCCGGCGAAGCATGCAGCTCGAGAACGAGGCGATGCCGGAGCGGCGCCGACGTGAACGAAACAGGGCTTGGAACTTCGCGCGCTGTGGCTTGCATGAGTGTGCTCCGTTGAGGACACGAGCACACTACACGTTATCCTGTCAGATCATGACACATTTCTAACGGTCGAACGGCATCGAGGAGTGCGCGGCCAACTGCAGATCCCTCGCTGCGCTCGGGATGACGGCGTACTGCAGATCCCTCGCTGCGCTCGGGATGACGGCGTGCTGCAGATCCCTCGCTGCGCTCGGGATGACGGCGTACTGCAGATCCCTCGCTGCGCTCGGGATGACGGCGTACTGCAGATCCCTCGCTGCGCTCGGGATGACTGCTTAGCGAGGGGCACCGGGAAACCTCCCACTCGTCCACGGCACACCCGCACGCTCCGCCGCCTGCTCCAGCGCCGTCAGCTCCACCTCGACGAGCTGCCGGACCTGATCCCGAATCGCGCCGAACTTGGAGCGTACGTACTCGAGCTCAGCGCCCTGGCTCGCGTTCGGCGCCTCGAGGGTCTGCCCCCAGTTGCTACCGATCGCGCCGCCGAGGCGGTTGAGCAGGGAAGCGGGTGCTGCCTCGTTGCGGCGCGCCATGGTCGGGTCGCCGCCCAGCAGCTCGCTCGCGTCGGTCAGCTTCGTGCGCAGCTCACGCACGCGGCGCTGGAGCGTCGCGTCCGCGGCGGGGGTCTCGTCAATCGCGCGCTGGAACAGCGTCAGGCGCTGGAGAGTTTCCTGCACCACGCGGTTGAGGCCCAGCACCTGGCGATTCAGCTCGGCGGCCTGCTCCTGTTGCGCGAGCGTCGCAAGGGTACGGGCGCCGGGTCCATCGATGCCGAAGACGGCGAAGCGCTGCGGCTCGGTCAGCGGAGTCACCCTGCCATCCTCGCGCTTCGCGAGCGACACCATGTAGGTCCCCGGCACCACGTACGGCGCGAGGGGCGGATTGCCGAAGGGGAAGTCGGGGTCCGGCGTGTACGCTGGTCCGACGATCGGGTTCGGCGGCTGCAGCCTCAGGTCCCACGCCACGCGATTGATGCCGGCCTTTCCCGGCGCCGTGAAACGACGGATCGCGCGTCCTGAAGAATCGCTAATGGTAACGATGATCGCCGGCGCTTCCTCGCGATCCTCCACCTTGAGCGTGTCCCACGGCGGATAGAAGATGTCACTTCCTTTCTTCGCGAGCTCCTTCTCCGCGGCCTGACGCACCTCGCGCCGGGTCTTGAGCTCCTTCTTCAGGTAGTACGTGAACACGGCGCCGTACGGCGGGTTCTCGGCGACGTAGTAGCCGTGACCCTGGAACGCGGGGCCGGTCGCGTCGGGCAGGCCGAGTGGGCTGGACTGCACGTACAGCGGCGCCGGACGCGTGGGAAAGAGCACCGCGTCGCTCGCGAGCGCCACAGCCGTCATTCCGCGGAGCGCCGAGTAGTCGTCCAGCACGTAGAATCCGCGTCCGAACGTCGCGACGACGAGATCGTTCTCGCGCTTCTGGATCGCGAGGTCGCGCACCTGAATCGTCGGCAGTCCGGACATCTTGTTCCATTTCTGGCCGCCGTCGCGGGTAACGTAGAGCCCGAACTCGGTACCCGCGAAGAGCAGATTGCGGTCGACGTGATCCTCCGCGAGCGCATACACGCTCCCGCGCGCGGGGAGATTTCCCGCGATCGACGTCCACGTCCGCCCGAGGTCCGTCGACTTCATCACGTAGGGCTTGAAGTCGCCCGCCTGATGATTGTTGAATGCGGCGTAGACGACGTTCGCGTCATGCTGCGACGCGAGCACCTTGAACACCGGCGTGGTGTCGGGCACGCCGGGGAAGTGCTCCACGGCGCGCCAGGCGCCGCCGCCGTTCTCGGTGATGCTGATGCGGCCGTCGTCGCTCCCGGTGAAGAGCACGCCCTCCCTCAGTGGCGACTCCGCGATCGTCAGCACGACGCCGAAGAGCGTCGTCGACGCGTTCTTGCCGACGGCGTCCACGCTCCAGACGCGGTCCATGGCCTTGAGGCGATTGCGGTCGATGTGACGCGTGAGGTCGGCGCTCACGGCGCGCCACGAATCGCCGCGATCGTCGCTTCTGTAGAGACGCTCCGCCGCGAAATACAACCGGTTGTGATTGAAGGGGCTGATGAAGAGGGGGGAGTCCCAGCCCCACCGCACGGGCGGACCGCCGGGATCCTCGGTCGGCTGGATGCCCATCACGTCGCCCGTCTTGAGATTGAAGCGCGACAGGTTCCCGAACTGCGATTCGGCGTACACGATGTTCGGATCGACGGGGTCGACGACGCTGCCGAAGCCGTCGCCGCCGGAGGTGATGAACCAGTCGCTGTTCGCGATGCCGTTCGTGTTGCGCGTGCGCGACGGGCCGCCGACGGAGAAGTTGTCCTGCGCGCCGCCGAACACTCTATAGAAGGGCTTCGATTCGTCCGTCGCCACGCGGTAGTATTGCGTGATCGGCAGGTTCGCCATGAAGCGCCACGTCTTGCCGCGATCCCACGTCTCGTAGACGCCACCGTCGCATCCGACGATGAGGTGCTCGGTGTCGTCCGGATCGATCCACACCGAGTGATTGTCCACGTGCTTGAGCCGCTCGCCGACGCGGTTGAACGTCTTGCCGCCGTCGTTGGTGACCTGGAGGATTACGGTCGCGGAGTAGACGCGATCGACGTTCACCGGGTCGGGAAAGATCTCGTTGTAGTAGTTCCCGCCCGTCTGATGGTCGCCCATCTTCTCCCAGCTCGCGCCGCCATTCGTCGAACGGAAGAAGCCGCCCTTGTTGTCCGCCGCTTCGGCGATCGCGTACACGACGCTCGGATTCGCTGGCGACACCGCGAGCCCGATGCGCCCGAGCTCGACGTCAGGGAATCCCGCCTGTGATTTGTTCCAGCTCTTTCCCGCGTCCGTCGAGCGCCACACCGCGGAGCCCGGACCGCCGGCGATGAAGGTGAAGACGCGGCGGTGACGCTGCCACGTCGTGGCGATGAGGAGATCGGGGTTGCGCGGATCGAGCTGGATGTCGTTCGCGCCAGTCCAGTCGTCAGGCCCCAGGATCTTGCTCCACGCCGCACCGCCATCCGTCGTCTTGAACACACCACGCTCGCCGCCCTTGCTCCAGAGCGGTCCCTGCGCGGCGACGTAGACGACGTCGGAGTTTCTCGGATCGATCACGATGCGTCCGATGTGCTCCGATGCCTTGAGTCCCACGTTCTTCCAGCTGCGGCCGCCGTCGATCGACTTGTAGATCCCGTCGCCGTACGCAACGACGCGCTGCGCGTTGTTCTCGCCCGTGCCGACCCAGATGACGCTCGGGTTCTTCGGATCGATCGCGATCGCGCCGATGGAGAAGGAGCCCTGACCGTCGAAGATCGGCGAGAAGGAGACGCCCGCGTTGGTGGACTTCCATACGCCGCCCGCGGCCGTCGCCACATACCAGATTTTCTTGTCCGTCGGATCGACGGCAACGTCGGCGATGCGCCCTGACGTCAGTGCCGGGCCGATCGAGCGGAGCTTGAGTCCCGCGAGCGCGGCTGTCTCGGCCTTGTTCGTGGTGTCGGCTGCCGGCGCGGGCGTGGCTTGCGCGCCGAGCGAACCACAGAGGCCAGCGAGAAGAATCACAGGTACGATACGCATATACAAAAAGGCGTGTGGACGGGGGCGTCAAAGATGCAACGCGAACCACAGAGAGCACAGAGGTCTCAGAGATCGGGCGTGAAATCGGTCCGCTGCGGCGTCGCGAGGTGATGAGCTGAGCGCCAGCGCGCTGCATGGTGCGCGGTGTGTCCTTGCACCGAATTCGCCGAGCCGAGCATAGTATGGGCATGCCCGCAACGCAGGGAAGTTGGACGGTTGAGATGCTCGACGCGCTGCCGGACGACGGACAGCGCTACGAGATCATCGACGGCGAGCTGTACGTGACGCCTGCGCCGTCGGACGTGCACCAACTTGTCGCCGGGGAGTTTTACCATCGGCTGCGTGATTATCTCGTGCGATCACGCGTTGGCCGCGCGCTCGTGTCGCCCGCTGACGTCCGTCGCGGCGACCGGACACGCAATCGCGTGCAGCCGGACGTTTTTGCTGTTCGCGTGACCGAGAGCGGCAGACCTCCATATCCGTACGACCTTGCCGACCTGCTTCTCGCGATCGAGATCGCGTCGCCGAGCAATCCGCTGCTCGATTACCAGGTGAAACGGCAGCTATATCTCTCGAATGGCATGCCGGAATACTGGATCGTGAATACCGAAGCGCGACTCGTCTCGCGTTGGCGCGCAGTCGACGATCCGGGCGAGGAGTTCACTCGCCGCGTCACCTGGCATCCGCCCGGCATGGCCACGCCGCTCGTCATCGATCTGCACGAGCTCTTCGAAGACGCTCTCAGCTAACCCTCCAGCCTCCCGCCTCCCGCCTGCCCGCCTCCCTATTCAGCTCTGATCGCGACCGTAGGACTGATGCGCGCTGCCCGAAGGGCCGGCGCCAGCGCCGCGGCGAGCGCGACCAGCAGCAGGAACGCGGCAACGCTCCCGAGGACCAGTGGGTCGCGAGGGCCCACGCCGAAGAGCATGGAGCTCAGCATACGGCTACCCCACAGCGCCAGCACGATCCCGATCGCGACCCCCACACCGGCCATCGCCATCGCCTGACCGACCACGAGCCCCAGCACGTCACGACGCTGCGCGCCGAGCGCCATTCGCACGCCGATCTCGCCGGAGCGCTGCGTCACGTTGTACGAGATCACGCCGTAGATCCCGACCGACGCGAGCACGATCGCGACGCCGGCGAAAATCGTCAGTAGCAGCATCGAGAAGCGGGGCTCGGCCACGAGCTCACCGAGATAGCCCTGCATCGTGTTCACCAGCGCCAGGGGCACGTTCGCGTTCACCTCCGCGAGCGCGCGGCGGAGCGACGCCGTCAGCTGGTCGGTCGGCAGGTTGCTGCGCACCATGACCCACGCGGCCGGCATCGGCTCCTGCTGGCGCGACAGATAGAAGTTGCCGCGCGGCTGCAGCGTCAGGCCGTCGGTCTTCGTGTCCTTGACGATGCCGACGATCGTGAACCTTCGCGTGCTGTCGGTGCCGTCCCCCTGGAACATGCGCTGGCCGAGCGCATCGCCCTTCGGGAAGAATTTCTTCGCCACCGATTCGCTGATTACGGTCACGCGTTGCTGCCCGCGGCCGTCGCTCGGCGTGAGCAGACGACCCTGTACCAGCGGGATCTCGAGCGTCTCGAAGTAGCTCGGATCCACGACGCCCACGTTCAGCATCGGCCGCTGCGCCGGGTCCGGCACGGGGATCGTCTCGAACGTCACACCGCTCTGCCAGCTCGTCTCGGTCGGGAGATCGGCGCCGACCGTCGCGCGCTGCACGCCGGGAATCGCGCGGATGCGATCGAGCAACGCGTCGAATGCCGCCTGCCGCTGCGCGTCATCAGGATATGCTGATCCAAACCCCACACGCGCGACGAGCACGTGATCCGGCCGAAAGCCCGGGTCCACCGCCGTGAGTCTGGCGAAGCTTCGGAGCAACAATCCCGCGCCCGCGAGCAGCACGACGGCCAGCGCAACCTCGGCGACCGTGAGCGTCGCGCGCGTCCGCTGGCGCGCCGCTCCGGCGCTCGCGCCGCGCCCGCCTTCCTTGAGCGCGTTAACGGGCGCGCTCCGTCCCGACTGCAGCGCGGGGCCCAGACCGAACAACACTCCCGTGAGCAGCGACACGCCGAGGGCAAAGAGGAGCACGCTGCGATCGACGGTGATGTCGAGGAGACGCGGCACACTCCCCGGGTCGAGCGCAACGAGCGCCTTCACGCCTACCCACGCGAGGCCGACGCCCAGCACGCCGCCCGCAAGCGACAGTACGACGCTTTCCGTCAGGAGCTGTCGCACGAGACGTCCGCGGGCAGCACCGAGGGCGGTGCGCAGCGCGAACTCGCGCTGCCGTGCCGCCGACCGTGAGAGCACGAGGTTGGCGACGTTGGCGCACGCGATGAGGAGCACGAGCCCCACCGCGATCATGAGGATGCGCAGCGCCGGCTTGATGTGGCGCACCATGTAGTCCTTGACTCCTTTTCCTCCCGAGCCGATGCCGGCGTTCTGCCTGGGGTACTCGGTGCGCAGCTCCGCGCTCACGCGCTGCAGGTCCGCGATCCCTTGCTCGACCGAAACGCCGGGCTTGAGGCGCCCGATTCCGAAAAGCGAGTGGTTGTCGCGCGCGTACTGCGGCTCATTGATCTCGGGCCCGAAGGGGACGACAGCGTCGCGATCGGGCAGCCGGACCTGAGGCGGCAGCACGCCGATCACGGTATACGGTTGCCCGTTCAGCGTGAGCGTTCGTCCCACGATCGACGCATCGCCCGCAAAGCGCGACTGGAAGTATCCGTAGCTCAGGAGGACCACCGGGGGCGCCGACGGCGTGTCGTCGCTCGGCTGGATGAGACGCCCGAGGGCGGGACGAATGCCGAGCACCTGGTACAGATTGCCGGATGCGAGGCCACCGCGCAGGCGCTCGGCGCTGCCGTTGCCCGTCATGGTGAAGGCGCGAAATGGATTGTAGACGGCGATGTCCTCGAAGGCGCGCTGACGCCGCCGCCAATCCAGCCAGTTCTGGTACGAGACAGTGATCGGCTCGCCATCGCGCATCGTCTCCCAGAGCGTCACGAGGCGATCGGGCTCGCGGAAGGGGAGGGGCTTGAGCAGCACCCCGTTGACGACACTGAAGATTGCGGTGTTCGCGCCGATGCCGAGCGCCAGCGTGACGATGGCGATGGCGGCGAAGAGCGGATTGTGGCGCAGCGAGCGGAATGCGTAGCGAAGGTCCTGTCCAAGCACGCTCATGTTCTCCGTGCGGCGCTCGCGGCCGAGGCGACGCGCGTCCGCCGAGCTGCAATAGCGCCGATAATGGTTTACGTCGCCGAAGCGACGCAGTGCTTCTGCGCGGGCGGCGTCCTGCGACATGCCGCGCGCGACCAGCTCCTCGACTTCCGTGTCGAAATGGAAGCGGAACTCTTCGTCGACGTCTGCCTCCGGGTTGCTTCCCCAGAAGCGGAGGTAGCGGCGCCAGCTCGCCACACGTCAGGCCGGCTGGACGGTGGCCGTGAGGAGACGCGAGACCGAGGTGACGTAGCGCTGCCACGCCGCCGTTTCGGCTCTCAGCTGCTGCCGGCCGGCCGCCGTGAGCTTGTAGAACTTGGCGCGCTTTCCCTTGTCGGAGAGTCCCCACTCGCCCTCGACGAGGCTGCGCTCCTCGAGGCGATGCAGCGCGGCGTAGAGCGACCCGTCGAGCACCTCGAGGTTGCCCGCGGTGCTGTCGCGGATGATGCGGGCGACGGCGTGGCCGTGGCGCGGCCCCCAGGACAGCGCCTTGAGGACGAGCACGTCGAGCGTGCCCTGGAGGAGGTCGATGGACGCAGACGTCATATCATTCCCTCGAATGTCGAGGTAATGATGACGCTCATTCCCTAGAATGTCAAGGGAATGAGGCTTCGTGCCGCGACTCGGTCAGGTAAGCAGCTCAGGCAACGAGCACGAGAAGCCCGGGATGACGTCCTCGCCATCGAGCCGGCCGTCAGCATCGATGACACTCACGGTGCCGTCGCGACGATAGATGTGCGCTCTGACGCGCTCCGGATCGATGACCCAGGCGAGGTTGACGCCGGCTTGCAACCATTCACCGATCTTTGCGAGTACCTCTCCCGGCCGGTCATCAGGCGACAGAATTTCCGCGACGAAGTCCGGCGCGAGCGCGGCGTACCCACGACCATCGGTAAGCGCGACGCGCTCGCGGGCGACGAACGCGAGGTCCGGCGCGCGTACCGTGTCCGGGTCTGACTCGATCTTGAAGCCCGTGTCCTGCCCAAAAGTCGCGCCGAGTTTGTTGGCGCGGACGAACGATCCGAGGATCACGTGGAGGTTGGCCTGAATCCGACCGTGAAGCGTTCCTGGCGGCTCCCGCACGATGAGCCGTCCGCGCACGAGCTCCGTCGATTTCCCGGGAATGTCATTGCGGTACAGCTCTTCAGCGGTCATCAGGTCGAACATCATGCCTCCGGATCGGACGCCGAGTAGTACTACAATCATGCGCGCCGAGTCAACGCGGCGCGTTGGCTGCGTTGTGGACTATTGTGACAGCCAGCGCGGCAGCGCCGTCGTCATCCACGGCACGTACGTGATGAGCAGCACGCCGATCAGGAACACGACGAGCATTGGCAACGTCGCCCAGAAGACCTGCGTCACCGGCTTGTTGAAGCGGAGCGACGACAGGAACAGGTTCTGCCCGACGGGCGGGTGAAGGTATCCTAATTCCAGGTTGGCGAGGAAGATGATGCCGAGGTGGATGGGGTCGATGCCGAACGCCTTGCCCAGCGGAATCAGCAACGGCACGACGATCACGGTCGCCGAGTAGACGTCCATGAGCATCCCGACGACGAGGAGGAACACGTTCACCAGCAGAAGGAACAGCACGCGCGAGTGGACGGCGCTCGTCACCCAGTCCACGGCACGCGCGGGCACCTCGGCGAAGGCGAGATAGTTCGTCAGCCCGAGCGCGACACCAAGAATGAGGAGCACTCCGCCCACGAGGGTCCCGGCTTCCGCCATCACGCCCGGCACGTCACCGCCGAGCTTGAGATCCCGCGAGACGAAGGTCTCGCCGACGAACGCGTACAGCGCGGTGAGCGCGGCGGCTTCGACAGGCGTCGCGAGGCCGCTGAAGAGCGCGCCGACGGCGACGACGGGAAGGAACAGCTCCCACTTCGCTTCCCATGCGGCTGAACGCAGCTCACGCCAGTCGTAGCCCGCTAACTGCAGATCCCTCCCCTTCGCTTCGCTCAGGGTCGGGATGACGGCCTTATGTGATAACTGCGGATCCCGATCTTCGGTCGGGATGACGGCCTTCTTTGGTGGGGCCTGGCTGATCCCCCAGATCGCCGCGAGGAGAATCATGAACACCGACGGGCCGAGGGCGCCCAGGAACATGTCCTTGATATCCACGCCCGCGATCACCGCGTAGAAGATCAGGGGAAGGCAGGGTGGCAGCAGCATGCCCAGCGATCCGGTGCCCGTGATCAGGCCGAGCGAGACCTTCTCGGTGTAGCCTGCCGACATCAGCACGGGCATGAGCAGGCCGCCGAGCGCAAGGATGGTGACCCCGCTCGCGCCGGTGAACGACGTGAAGAACGCGCACACGAGGGCGACGAGCACCGCGGGCCCGCCGCGGAAGTTGCCGACAGCCGCATTGAATACGCGGATCAGCCGCTTCGACGCACCACCTTCAGCGAGGAAATAACCCGCGAGGGTGAACAGCGGGATCGTCGGCACGGTGGGGTTCGTCGCCATGCCGTAGTGGTCGATGGTCAGCGACGACAGCGGCGACGCGTCCTTCCAGAAGAGAATGAGACCCGCGCCCGCGAGGACGCTGAAGATCGGCGCGCCGAGCAGCGTTGCGATGAGCAGCAGCACGAACGCGGGGATGACGAGCTGTTCCCGGTTGGGCACCGTTGCCGCAACTGCGATGATCGCGGCGACGAGGACGACAGCCGCAACACGCCACGTCCACCGTTTCGACGCGCTCAGGATGACGCGCCAGGCGATGAGGGCGAAGCCGATCGGCAGAATCAGCTGAACGACCCACGTGCGGATGCCGTACGCGACGACGGACGAAGCTTGACGCTCGGTGAGCACGAATTCCGCGCTCGCATAGCAGAGCAGGGCAGTGATCACCCCGGCGACCACGCGTGCGATGAAGCGCGTCACCGGCCGCCACGCCGGTTTGATCAGCATCTCGACGGAGCCGAGGGAGAGGAGCCGCCCGTCGCGCGCGGCGATCGCGGCGCCGACCATGCCGGCCACGAGCGCGAGATGCTGCACGACGGAGGGCGCGTTCGAGATCCCTCGCGAGACCGTCTTGCGCAGCACGATCTCGAGGATCGGCAGCAGCATCATGAGGCCGAGCGTTATCGCGAGCGCCCAATCCTCGACGCGCAGGCGCTTGCGCTCGTGGAACGGCGGGATCTCGCCATGCAGAGCGAGGTCTGCATCGTCCATGGCGCCGGCGGTACCGAAGGTCGTTGAGCTCAAGGAGGGAAATATGACGGGTGCCGATCAGGGAGTTGTAGGCGGGCGGGGCTGAAAGCAGTTTCTGGCAACTGGAGGTTTACGTGGGTCTGTGGCGTCGTGCGTCTCTCTGCCGTTGTGCCGCGGTCGCCGTATCGTGCATGGCCCCGGAGCATGTCGCTGGGCAGGCGGCTGCGCCGTATGACGTCGTGATTCACAGCGGACGCGTCATCGACCCGGAGTCGGGCCTCGATGGCGTGCGGACCATCGGTATTCGGAACGGCCGGATTCAGGTCGTGACGAGTCGCCCGCTGCGTGGACGCACGATGGTCGACGCGACCGGGCTGGTTGTCGCACCCGGCTTCATCGAGCTGCATGCCCACGCGCCGGACTCGATCAACTATCGATACTTCGCGCACGACGGCGTCACGACAGTGCTCGATCTCGAGGGCGGCGTCTTCCCGGTCGGCGCGTGGTACGCGGCGCGCGCCGGGGGTGCTCTGCTCAACTATGGCGCGGCTGTGGGTCACCGCGATGCCAGAGTGACGCTCCTCCAGGGCGCGGCAGCGGTCAACAGCCCGAGCACCGTCGGCGACACGGCTGCGCCGTGGACGCGGCAGCCGCTCGACGCGTCTCAGATGTCCTCGCTCGTCTCGCTCATCGAGCGAGGACTCGAGGAAGGCGGCATTGGCGTCGGCTCGATACTGCAACAGATGCCCGGCGCAACTCACGAAGAGTACTTGCGCGTGCTCGACGCGGTGGCGCGGCATGGCGCTACCGCTTTCGTCCATCTGCGATTTCAGGGAGAAGAAAGTCCCGCGGCGCTGCAGGAGGTCATTGCCGACGTCGCGATGACGCACGGCAGCGCTCATGTCGTCCACCTGCCCTCGAGCGGGCTGCGTCAGACGCCGTTGCTCCTCGACATGATCCGCCGAGCGCGCGCGCATGGATTCGACATCACCAGCGAAGCGTACCCGTACCCGGCGATCTATCAGCGGCTTGCCTCGGCGATGTTCGACGCCGGTTGGGAGCAGCGCCTTGGCATCAGCTACGGCGACATCCTGTGGCCGCCTACGGGCGAGCGACTCACCGCGGCAACGTTCGCGAACTATCGCGGCAATGGCGGCCCGCAGGCTGCGGTCATCTTCGCGATTCCGGACTCGATCGTCGCAGTGGCGGTGGCGGACCCGAGTGTCATGGTTGCGAGTGACGCGGGCGTCGTCGCACCCGGCCGCAGTCATCCGCGTTCTGCGGGCACCCGGGCGCGCGTGTTGGGCCTGTATGTGAGGGAGCGACGCGCGCTGTCACTCACGGACGCGATCAGCAAGATGACGCTGCTCCCGGCTCGGCGACTCGAGCGATCCGTTCCTCAAATGCGCAACAAGGGACGGATCAGGGCAGGAGCGGACGCGGACATCACCATATTCGACGCGGCACGAGTCATCGATCGCGCGACGTACGATAATCCGGCGCAGTACTCCGACGGCATCGTGCACGTCCTGGTAAACGGCACGTTCGTCGTGCGCGACGGCACGCTCGTCGACGGTGTGACTCCAGGACGTGCGATCCGCAGGCAGATTCGCTAAAGCGCCTACCTGCGTCCGGCGCGGTACTCGGTCACGAGACGTCTGGCTTCGTCGAACATGTCTGCGGGCACCATCGTCCCGCGAATCTGTGGGTACAGCTTCTCGCTCGCGGCGCGCCACTCGGTGAGCGCCGCCGGCGGGATCGCCACGACCGTCAGCCCGCGCTTCTGCATCGCCGCGATCGCTTCGTCGGCCTCCTTCCTCGCCTGCGCCTGGAACTGCTTCCCCGTCTCGGCGGCAACCGTGGTGACCGCCGTCTGCTGCGCCGGCGACAGCGCGTCCCACGTTTTCTGCGTGATGATCAGCGCCCCGACCACAGGCGCCCAGTGCAGGTCGAGCATGTAGCCGGCCACCGTGTACACCTGCATGGTGAGCCCGAGATAGGGCTGCGTCGGCACGGCGTCGATCATCTTGGTCTGCAACGAGGTGAGCGCGTCTGCCCACTCCAGCGCGACGGGAGAGTAGCCCGCGGACTTCATGAGGTCGAACTGCTGCGTCTCGCCCGCGGTGACGAAGGTCTTGAGCTTCTTGAGCTGTTCCGGGCGATCGATCTTGTCTCGCGTGAAGAAGCGAACCCACCCCCCGTCGGTCCAGAACAGCACCTTGAATCCCTTGGCGGCGAAGCGCTGCTCGAGCGTCGGCGCGAGCTTCGCCTTGACGTAATCCAGCTCGTCGAGCGTGCGATACATCATCGGGATCGACTGGAGCGCGGCGACACTGCGGTCGATGTTGGCGAGTCCCGTCGTGGAGACGACGCCCGCCTGCAGTTGACCGGCGCGCATGCGTCGCACGAGCTCCAGCTCACTCCCCATCGTGCCGGCGTACACGGTGAGCTGCACCTGTCCGTTCGTCGCCGTCCTCCACTTCTGCCCCATGTCCTGGAGGATGCGATGATAGGACGAGCCCTGCGGCACGAGCGTGCCGAGTCGAATGCGAGCGGCCTGCGCGGTGGACGCGCGGGGCGTAAAGGCGAATGTGGCAAGAACGGCGAAAGCTGCGATACGTCTCATCTAGTCAGACTCCACTTGGTAAACTCCAGATCCCTCGCTGCGCTCGGGATGACTGCGGCACTCGATGACAGCGTGTCCGGCGGAGCGCCGAGGAACAGATCTGATACCCGCGAGAGCAGCCAACGTGCGCGCTCCTGAAAGATCAGATTCTCCAGCCGCCATTCGGGCTTCGCGTCGACGTCGATCGCGACCGCTTTGTGCAGCAGGCTGTCGAACTCAGCCTTGTTCTGCTTGGTCAGGCTGACGGCCTCGGCATATGAGACATAGGGGGACACAAGCTGGCCCTTGGTGATCGCGACCGCGCGATCGAAGTGCTGGCGTGAGCGAATCGCGGGATCCCCGGTCGCGCCCTGCCGCGCCATCTCGTACGTGATGAGGAAGCTGTGGATCGCGCCCGCGCTGAATGTCTCGTCGAGCTCCAGTGCGCGATCGATGAGCGCCTCGATGATGGTCTGATCGGCGACGAGCTCGGGGATGTCCTTCGACACCGAGATTGCTGCGCCCCACGCGGCCGCCGTCCAGTACAGAAATGGGACGTCCTTGCGGTCCGTCTCGCGCACCGTGGCGCGCGGATTCTGCCGCAAGCGGGTCGTGAAACCGGGGTGGCGCGCGTCGAGGCCGCGCAGGCCGTAATCCCGGGCGCGAAGGTCGAGCTTGCGCGCGCGCAGGCGCAACGCGGACGCGCGCGCGACGTTCGTGTCCTCGACGAAGTCGGCCTGCTGCTGCACAAAGGCGACGGAGTACTGCGTGAATCCGCTGGCCGCGGCGAGTAACAGTCCCTCGTGCTTCGGTGATGACTCGAGCAGGCTCTCGATGAGCTTGAGGCTGAAGGGCGCGGCCTGCGCAATGAGCTCAGGATCGTCGTCGGCGGCGTACGTCGTGCCGGGGTTGGCGAGCGCGTCGCCGATCTTGTTGATGGCGAGCCGTTTCGGCGAGCAGCCAATAGACAACAGCGCCGTCATTGCGACGACGCCGGTTGTGAGCGGTGTGTTAACGCGACGTATCATCCGCTGGCAAGCTAGATGGGTAGGTGCCTCCGCGGGATGGGCTGGTGGCCGACGCCGGGTCAGTGGCCGAATGGAGCGCCGGCGCCGCGGACAGGCGCTAGCGCTGCCGGCGCCCGCTGCATCCAGGGCCGCGCGCGCTCGAGCTGGCCGGCGAGCCGAAACAACGTGGCCTCGCCGCCAAGGCGCGTCGCGAAATGCACGCCGATAGGCAGACCAGCCGCATTCCAGTAGAGCGGCACGGACATCGCCGGCTGCCCTGTGACGTTGAACGGCGGCAAGAACGGGACGAACGCGAGCGTCTTCGCCGCGAGGGGCTCGATGACGTCGAGCACGCGCAACAACCATCCGGCCCGTGCGCGCGCGATCGTCTTCATCACCATGAGCTCCTGACGGCTGGGGAGCAGCGCGCCGATCGGGGGCGGCGGGTCCGCCAGCGTAGGCGTGAGCAGCACGTCGTACTGCTCGAGAAATCTGCCGACGATACGACCGCTGCTCTGCAACTCCCGGACGGCGCTCGCGTAGGCGCTGGCGGGTGTGGCCTTGCCGACCAGGCCAAGGCCCCACGTCGTCGCATCGAAGTCGTGCATCTTCGGCTCACGGCCAGCGCGACGCGCAGTCCACTCGATGTCCGCGCGCGCTTCCGCGGCCACGACGGTGACGAACGCCATGCCGAACGCTTGGCCGTCGAATTCCGGCGCCGCTTCTGTGACGTCGTGTCCCAGCTCTGTCAGAAGCCGGACCGCGTCATCGAGCGCACGCCGGCAATCCTCATGCACGTGGTCGCCGAGAAGTGGCTTGGCCGTGAATGCGAGGCGGAGACGGGGCGGATCCACCGATGGTTCGACCGCGAATGGACGTTCGTGGGGCGGCGCCGCGTACGGCGCGCCCGGATCCGCGCCGGAGATCGCGTCGAGCATGGCCGCGCTGTCACGCACCGATCGCGTGATGACATGCTCGCCGGCAAAGCCGCGCCAGAATTCTCCGTACTCCGGGCCCGTAGGCACACGCCCTCGGCTCGGCTTCAGTCCGAAGAGCCCGCAGCAGCTGGCGGGGATCCGGATCGAACCGCCGCCGTCGCCGCCGCCCGCCATTGGAACCATCCGCGCCGCGACAGCGGCAGCCGACCCTCCGCTCGAGCCGCCCGGCGTGCGCGTGACGTCCCAGGGATTGCGCGCCGGACCGAACGTCTCGGGCTCCGTGTATGGCGCGAGCCCGAACTCGGGGGTGTTGGTCTTGCCGACGATCACCAGACCGGCCGCCTTGCAGCGGCGCACGACTTCGCTGTCCACCGATGCCGGGATGCGGCGGAGCAGCCGGTTGCCCTCGCTCGTCGGGACGCCCGCTACTGTTGAAAGGAGGTCTTTGAGCAGGAAGGGCACGCCGGCGAATGCGCCGGAGGGAGTGCCCGCGGCGATCGTCGCGCGCGCGTAGTCATACATCGGGTGCACGACGGCCTTGAGCGCGGGGTTGCGCGCTTCGATGCGCGCGATCGCGGCGTCGAGCAGCTCTGCGGCGGATACCTTCCGGTCGCGCACCAACTGCGCGAGCCCGGTGGCATCGTAATCCTCATACTCGGGGAATGGCGAAGCGGCGGCGCTCATGCGCGTAAGGTGCAATATCGCCACGCTCGCGGAAACCCGTTCGGTGCACGCGGGATGGGCGCGCGTTACAATCTCTCGTGCAGATTTCCGATCGCGACCTGTGCCGTTCGGCGATCGTAGTCGGTTCCGGACCCAATGGCCTCGCCGCCGCCATCACGCTGGCGCGCGCGGGGTGCGACGTCACGGTGCTGGAATCCGAGTCGACTGTTGGTGGCGGGATGCGATCCGCCGAGCTGACACGGCCGGGCTTCGTCCACGACGTCTGCTCCGCGATTCATCCGATGGGCGTCGCGTCATCGTTCTTTCGAGCGCTGCCCCTCGAGCGTTTCGGGCTCGAATGGCTGCACGCGCCGGTGCCGCTCGCCCATCCACTCGACGACGGCGCGGTCGTCATGGATCGATCGATCGACGCAACGGCCGCTGCCCTTGGCGCTGACGAGCAGGCGTATCACGACGTTTTCGGTTCGCTGGTGCGCCGCAGCGATCGGCTGCTGGAGTCGCTGCTCGCACCGCCGCTGCCACCGCGTCATCCGCTGACGATGGCCCGCTTCGCATACTGGGGACTGCGCAGCGCGCGCGCCCTCGCGCGAAAACGCTTCCGCGGCGAACGCGCGCGCTCTCTCTTTGCGGGGCTCGCCGCACATTCCGTCATCTCGCTGGACGCACCCGGCAGCGCTTCATTCGGCCTCGTGCTCGGCATGCTGGGACACGCGGCTGGCTGGCCGTTCCCGCGGGGCGGATCGCAAGCGATCGCGAACGCGCTCGCGCGATACCTGGAATCGCTGGGAGGAAAGATCGTCACCGGGCAGCGCGTCACATGGTGGAAAGAGGTGCCACCGGCGCGCGTCGTGATGTTCGACGTCACTCCCCTTCAACTCCTCAAGATCGCGGGGAATCGGCTGCCGTCGCGGTATGGTCGAGCATTGGCGAATTACCGCTATGGGCCCGCGGCGTTCAAGATCGACTGGGCCCTGAGTGGGCCGATCCCATGGCGCGCCGCCGAGTGTGCGAGAGCCGGGACGGTGCACGTTGGTGGGACGCTGGACGAGATCTCGGCGTCGGAACAGGCGGCGACGTCTGGCGCGGTGCCGAACCGACCATTCGTCCTCGTAGCGCAACCGAGCCGCTTCGATGAGACGCGGGCGCCAGCCGGATCGCACACGGCATGGGCGTACTGCCATGTGCCGAACAGTTCAAAGGTGGACATGACGGAGCGCATCGAGCGGCAGATGGAGCGATTCGCGCCAGGATTTCGCGACTTGATACTGGCGCGGCACGTGTTCAGCCCCGCGGATCTCGAACGGTACAACCCGAACTACATAGATGGGGACATCGTGGGCGGGTCGAATGATCTGTGGCAGATTCTCGGCCGGCCGATGCTGCGCATGAATCCGTACGCGATGCCGGTTCCAGGCTGGTACATCTGCTCGGCGTCCACGCCTCCGGGGGGCGGCGTGCACGGGATGTGCGGGTTCAACGCGGCGACGTCGGCGCTGAAGTGGCTCGGAACTGCAGATTCCTCGCTGCGCTCGGAATGACAGCGTGAGGCGCTCGGGATGAATTTCGTAGAGCTATTTGGCGGTGATCCGAAGGCGCCCTACTGGCTGACGCGCTGGCTGCTCCAGCGGTCGCTGGCGGGCATCTACCTCGTCGCCTTTCTCGTCGCCGCGAACCAGTTCCGTGCGCTCCTCGGCACGCGCGGCCTGACGCCCGCGCCCTATTTCCTCGCGAACGTGTCGTTCTCGCAGTCGCCGAGCGTGTTCTTCCTGCATTACTCCGACGCGTTCGCGAGCGCACTGTCATGGGTCGGGGTGGGACTCGCCGCGCTCGCACTCACCGGAGTGTCCGAACGCTTCGGCACTCCCGTGAGCATGGTCGTCTGGTTCTCGATGTGGCTGCTGTACCTCTCGTTCGTCAACGTCGGCCAGACGTGGTACTCGTTCGGCTGGGAGTCGCTGCTGCTCGAGGCGGGGTTCCTCGCGATCTTCCTCGGCGCGCGCGACGTGGCGCCGCCGGCGATCGTGATCTGGATGTACCGCTGGCTGGTGTTCCGGCTGATGTTCGGCGCCGGGATGATCAAGCTCCGCGGCGACCCGTGCTGGCGCGACCTGACGTGTCTCGTGTACCACTACCAGAGCCAGCCGATTCCCAATCCGCTGAGCTGGTATTTCCACCGGCTGCCGCTCGTGATTCACAAGGCCGGCGTTCTCTTCAACCACTTCGCGGAGCTCATCGCGCCCTTCGGCGCACTGTTGCCGCAGCCATTGCGCGTCGTGCGGATCGGGGCGGGGCTCGTGATCGTGGCGTTCCAGTTCATGCTGATCCTGAGCGGCAATCTCTCGTGGTTGAACTGGCTCACCATCGTCGTCGCAATCTCGTGCTTCGACGACGGATTCCTCGCGCGTATCCTGCCCGTACATCCGGCCACCGTCGAGCCGGCGGCACTGCCACACCAGGTCGCGCTCGGTCTCCTGACGCTTCTCGTCGTCGCCCTGAGCATCCGGCCGGCGCTCAATCTCGTGTCGCGGCAGCAGATGATGAACGCGAGCTTCGAGCCGCTGCACCTCGTCAACACGTACGGTGCGTTCGGCAGTGTGTCGCGCGACCGGTTCGAGGTGATCATGGAGGGCACCGCCGACAGCGTGCCGACGGCGGCGAGCACGTGGAAGGAGTACGAGTTCAGGGCGAAGCCGGGCGACGTGTCGCGCGGCGCCCCGATCGTCGCGCCGTATCACCTGCGGCTGGACTGGCTCATGTGGTTCGCGGCGCTGAGTCAGAGCTTCGCGTCGCCCTGGTTCGCGCCGCTCGCCGCGCGCCTGCTTCAGAACGACAGGGCGACGCTCTCGCTGATGTCGCGGAATCCGTTCCCGGACGCGCCGCCACGGTGGGTGCGCGCGCGACTGTATCAGTACTGGTTCACGTCCTCGGAAGAGCGGCGAAAGACAGGAAACCGGTGGCGTCGCGAGCTGGTGGGCGAGTACATGCGGCCGATCTCGCTCGCGACACCGGGGCTAATCGAGAGTCTGGAGGCGCAGGGGTGGGTGCGCTGAGCCAGCTGCCATTTGAACCGCAGCGAACCATTTGAACCGCAGCAAACCATTTGAACCGCAGAGGACGCGGAGGTACGCAGAGGAGGCGACAATCTGTCATCCTGAGCGCAGCGAAGGATCTTCCGTGCGTCGAGTAGATCCTTCGCTGCGCTCAGGATGACAATGGCCTGGTTTTCCTCTGCGTACCTCCGCGTCCTCTGCGGTTGAAAATGTCTTTGCCTATTTGCTTGCGCTGAGTGCGGAGCCTATAGCGACGACGAACGCGCCGGCGATCGTGGCGACGTTCAGGAGGTCGGGGGGGAAGAAGCCGGGCGATACGCGATTCGACGCCCACGTCACGATGAGACTCGCGACGGGCCCCACGGCGAGCACGGCGCCGACGGTCGTCGCGCCCGCGTACTTCAGCCCCTCCGCCAGCGCGCCGTACGCGACGAGCGTGTTCAGGCCGCTGAGAAAGAGCATCAGCAGCTCAATCGGCGGCAGGGCTTTCACGGCGAGCGGCGCCACGAATGGGCCAAGGATCACCGATGCGCCGATGTAGATCAGCAGCAGGATCTGCGGCGACGTGAACTTGTCGAGCAGGACCTTCTGCGACAGCCCATAGACCGACCAGACGACGCTCGCGGCGACCAGGATGATCGCACCAATGCCGGCGCGCCCGGACATGTCCGCCACTTCGGCGAGCCGCTTGTTGAAGAAGAGGAAGAGGCCAACGACAAGCAGCACGACGCCGATCGTCTGCTTCCGGCTCATGCGCTCGTGAAACAGCACGACGCCGCCGAGCATGAGCAGCAGAGGACCGAGCTGGGTGATCACGGTGCTGATCGTGGGGCTCACATAACTCAGCGACATCAGGTACAGCACGTAGTTCGCGACGAGACCCGCGGTCGCCGCGAGAAGAAGCCCGGCGATGCGCGGCACGCGAACCCGTGACGGCGCGGGAAGGGTTCGCCGCATGGCCAGGATGCCGGCGAGGATGATCGCCGACACCGCAAAGCGATACCACGTCAGTGTGTAGGGATCGAGATGCCGCGACGCGATGCGAAGCGTGATCGGAAGCACGCTCCAGCACGTGATCGTGATGAGGGACAGCCAGACACCGCGCGCGTTTGCACTGGACATGCGCGCTACGAAGGTAGCTGAACGTCTTTTTTTCTGCGGCTAGTCGCTGCGCAACGAGACGATCGGGTCGACGCGGCTCGCGCGCCGCGCGGGCATGTAGCTCGCCAGCATGCCGATCGCGAGCATCATCACCGACATCGCGGCGAAGACGGCAGGATCGACCGCCTTCACGCCAAAGAGCAGCCTCTCCATGTATTTCGTCGACAGGAAGGCGATGCCGACGCCGATCGCGACGCCGACCAGCACGACACGCGAGCCCTGCGACACCACCATGCGGTGCACCGCGCCCGTCGTCGCGCCGAGCGCCATGCGAACGCCGATCTCGCGCGTCCGCTCGGCCACCACGTACGACAGCACGCCGTACAGCCCGATCGCGCCGAGGATCAAGGCCAGCGCCGAGACCACGCCGAGCGTCAGCATGGTGAAGGACAGCTGCACCATGGAGCGCCGTGCGAGGAACTCCATCGTGTACTCCCGATACACCGGCGCCTCGGGCGCGATCTCCCGCACCAGCGCGCGAACCTCACGCTGGAGGCTCTCGGCGCGTGTCGATTTCACGACGTAGGCCGGCGACCCCATCCCCCAGGCGCGCGGGTCGGGACCGGTGAGCGGGAAATACAGCGTTCCTTCACCGGGCTGGCGCCAGTCGCTCTGCTTCACGTCGTCCACGACGCCGACCACGGTGAACGGTGCCGGCGGGCTGTTGGGACGTATCCAGCGCACGCGCTGGCCCAGCGCATCCTGTCCCGGAAAGAGCTTCTCGGCGGCCGACCTGCTGATGATGACGCTGTTGTTCGGCGTCACCGCCTCATCGTTGGTGAACGGCCGCCCGCGGATCACGTCGATGCCGAGCGCCTTGAAGACGTCGCCGCCGGCGAAGTTCACGCCCAGCCGCGCTCCACCGCTCTCGATGGACATCGTGTCCGACAGGAATCGTGACGCGCCCGTGATCTCGTCGAGCGGGATGTTGTTGATCACACCGACCGCGCTGACGCCTGGAAGCGCGCGCAGGCGATCCATGAACGCGAGGTGCATCCGGCCGAGGCTCGGACCGTCGCGCAGACCCGGCTGATCGGGCGCGAACTGGAAGGTGTAGATGTCCTTGATGTCATAGCCGGGATCGACGCTGCGCAATCTGCTGAAGCTCCGCACGAGCAGAGCCGACCCGATGAGCAACACGAGCGCGAGAGCGGTTTGCGCGACGACGAGCGCGTCGCGTCCCCAGCGCCGGCGTCCCGTCGAGCCGCGTCCTCCTTCGCGAAGGCGCATCAGGTCCGGCGACGACGCGCGCATCGCCGGGACCGCGCCGCAGGCGAGCGCGGTGAGAATCACGAGGATGAACGCGGCTGCGAGCGTCCACGCATCGAGCTGCACCTGGCCGAGGCGCGGAATGCCTTGCGGCGCCGCGCGCAGGAAGAGCGGCAGCGTCATCCGGCTGAGGATCACCGCGAGAACTCCCGCCGTGAGCGCGACGACGAACGCCTCGGCCATCTGGAAGCGCACGAGCTGCGTACGCGAGGCGCCGATGGCACGGCGCACCGCGATGTCACGGTGGCGTCCTTCGGCGCGCACCATGAACAGGTTGGCGACGTTCGCGCACGCGATCAGGAGCACGACGCCGACGGCGCCGAGCAACAGCCAGAGCGACGTCTTGGCGACGGCCCCGAGCATCCGGTCGAGCATCGGATCCACCAGCGCGCGATGCTGCTGGACGATGCGCGCGTACGCCGGCGTTCCACCGAAGCGTGCCGGCAGCTCCTTGGACAGGCGCGTCAGCTCCGCCGCCAGCTGCTCGCGCGTGACGCCCGCCTTCATGCGCGCGACCATCGGGCCGCCGCCCTGACCGGGCCGCACGTTCTCGAGACGCACCGGATTGGCGACCCACAACAGCGTCTCGTCCGTGGGGAAGTGAAAGTCCGGCGGCATGACGCCGATGATCTGCTTCATGCTGTCGGACACGAAGTACGACTTGCCGATGACGGATGGGTCGCGCCCGAACCAGCTGCTCCACAGCTGATCGCTGATGAGCACGACGTCGTCGCCGTCTTCGGGGACCGGGATGCGGCCGAGCTGAGGCCGAACGCCGAGCGTCGTGTACATGTCGTTGCTCGGCCAGTCCATCGGAATGCGCTCGACGCGATCATTGGTGCGGAAGGTCGACGTGCCGCCACCCCAGACGAAGATGCCGTCGATCAGCTTCGACCGCTCCTTGTAATTCAGATAGTACTCGAGACCGGGATTGAAGATCTCCGGAAGGTCGGTTCCCGGCGCGGTACCGGAGATCAAAACGAGTCGATCCGCGTTCACGAAGGGAAGCGGCTGGAGCACGACGGTGTTGACGACGTTGAACATCCCGGAGACGGCGCCGATCGCGAGCCCGAGCGTGACGACCGAGATGACGAAGAACGCCGGCGTGCGACGCAGGGCCCGCCACGCGTGGCGCATGTCACGCCCGAAGTCCTGGAGCGACGCGAGCGGCTGCGCGTGGTAGAAGCCGTTCTCGGTAAAGCCGACATTGCCGAAGTTGCGGCGCGCCTGGTACGCGGCGTCAGCCTCGGACATGCCGGAGGCGATGAGACGCTCCTTTTCCAGCTCGATGTGCGCGCGGATCTCGTCCTCGAAGTCGCGTTGCGAGCGTCGGCCGAACATCATGCCTTCTCCGGCGTGGTGCCCGTGTCCATGACGCGGGCGATGGATTCGACGAGGCGCTTCCAGCGGGTCGCCTCGATCGTGAACTGCCTGCGGCCTTCGGCGGTGAGCGAGTAGAACCGCGCGCGCCGATTGTTCTCGGACGTGCCCCACGCGCCCTTGATCCAGTTGCGCTGCTCGAGGCGCTGGAGCGCGGGGTAGAGCGATCCGTGGTCGACGAGGAGGGTGTGGCCCGACCGCGTCAGGATGTCGATCGCGATGCCGTGGCCGTGCTGCGGGCCGAGGGCGAGGATGCGGAGGATGAGAAGGTCGAGCGTCCCCTGGAGCAGGGAATCGCGGTCCGGTGCGGTGCTTCTGGTCGGCATTCTACCAAAGCTCGCCCTCCTTCTGGTAGATTGTCAACCCAAGCGGGCCAGGACGGCGTTTCTCGGGTTCAAGCAGACATTTGGACCGCAGGGGAACGCGGAGGTACGCTGACGAACGCCCTCGGACGTATGCTGACATGTGCTTATCAACGAAGTCACGGGCCATGTGATCACGTCCTCAATGATCACGCACACAGCGCTCGGTCCGGGATTACTCGAGAGTGCTTACGAGGTCTGTCTCGCCGCAGAGCTACGAGAGCGCGGATTGGACGTCCGACAACAGGTGCCGGTACCGCTCATCTACAAGGGCCGGAAGCTCGACGTGGCTTATCGACTTGATCTCCTCGTAAATGATTGCGTCATCGTCGAGATCAAGTGCGTATCCAAGTTGCTTCCGGTCCACGATGCGCAGCTGATTTCCTACCTCAAACTCAGCGGACGTAGGGCGGGTCTGCTCATCAACTTCAATGTGCCGCACCTGAAAGAGGGCATCAGACGCTTCGTCAACAAGCTCTGAACATCACGCTCTCTCCTCTGCGTACCTCAGCGTACCCTCTGCGATCCAAATGTCTAGTCGGCTCGGAGCGCGTTGATCGGCGCAATCCGTGCTGCTCTCCAGGCGGGGCGCACGCACGCGATCACCACCACCGCGAAGCAGAGCGCGGCGACCGCCGAGAACGTGAGGGGATCGGCGGCCGGTACGCCGAAGAGCAGCGATCGCATGCTGCGCGCGGCCAGATAGGCGACGGCGATGCCCGGGACCACGCCGATGACCGCCATGCGCACGCCCTCCCCGACGACCATGCGCGCGACGGCCGCGGGGTCGGCACCGAGTGCGAGACGCACGCCGATCTCGCGATCGCGCTGCGCGACGGTGAAGGCGAGCAGGCCGTGAATGCCGACGGCGGCGAGCACCAGCGCCAGCACGGCGAGCGCGATGAGGATGCGCAGCTGTGAACGCCGCGATGCGGTCTGATCGCCGATCACGTCGCTCAGCATGCGCACGTTCGAGACAGGCTGCTGCGGGTCCACGCGACGGACGATGTCACGCACGGACGGGATCAGTGATGCGGGGTCGCGAGTCGTGAGGATCACGAGCGCCTTGGGCGTATAGATGCCCGTGATGCTGTCCGCCTGCGTCACGGGTACGTACATCTGCGGCTCGCTCGAGCGCTCCAGTCCACGGAATTTGATGTCGCCCGCCACTCCCACGATGGTCCAGGTCCCGTTGCGGTCCTGGAAGGACTGGCCGAGCGCGTCGCCGTTGGGCCAATAGCGCTTCGCAAACGACTCGCTCACGATGGCGACGCGCTGGCGATCGCGCGTGTCTGCCGCGTTGAAATCGCGGCCGCGCCGGATCGGAATCCTGAGAGTGCTGAAGAGCTGTGGCGTGATCACGCGGATGCTGGCCGTCTGCTCGTCACGCGGCGTCTCGACACCGCGGACCTGGATGCGCGTGATGCCGCCCCACATCGCCATCGGGACGCCGCTGGTATACGCAGCGCTCTCGACGCCTGGCAGCGCACGGACGTCCGCCAGCACACGATCATAGAACTGCACGCGCGCCGGGCCGGCGTCGTATTTCGGGCTCGGCAGCGCCGTCGTCATCGTCAGCACGTTGCTGGTGACGAACCCCGGGTCCACGTTCTGGACGCGCCACACCGCCCGCATGAGCAGGCCGGAGGCGATCAGCAGGATCACCGAGACCGTCACCTCCACGGCGACGAGCAACGTCCGCAATCCCTTTCTCCGCGCGCTGCCACGAGCGCCCTCGCGTAGCGCGGCGAGACCGGTGCGTCCCCCGACGCGCAACGCTGGAACGAGCCCGAAGCCGAGACCGGTGAGCGCCGACAGCAGCGCGGCGATCCCGAACGCGCGGACGTCCAGCCTGGGCTGCGAGTCGAGCGGTAGCGTGTTCGGAACCATCTGCGACAGCAACGGGACCGCGAGCCATGCGAGCAGCGCGCCGGCGACCCCACCAAGCAGCGCGAGCAGGAGGCTTTCCGTCAGCATCTGTCTCATGAGCCGTTCGCGCCCCGCCCCGAGCGCCGCGCGCACCGCCAGCTCTCGTTCGCGGCTCGCCGAACGAGCGAGGAGAAGGTTCGCGAGGTTGGCGCAGGTGAGGAGCAGGAGCGCGAGGCTCGCCCCCACGAGCGCGAGGAGCATCGTGCGATAGCGCGGCGACATCTCGTCGCGCAGGCGGTAGAAGCTGAATCCGAGCTCGCCCTCATCCATCTCCCCGCCGATTTCCTTCGTCATGCGCTCGGAGATGGCCTCGAGGTCGGCGCGCGCCTGCTCGAAGGTGACACCGGGTTTCAGGCGCGCGATGCCGTCGAGGTAGCTGTTGTTGCGGTTCGCGAACTCTGCCTCCCGCAGCACGAGCGGCGTCCACAGCTGCACACCCTCGGTGTTCCAGCGAAAATGGGAGGGCATGATCGCGATCACGGTGAAGGGCGTTCCGTCGAGGCTGATGGTCCGGCCGACGATGCCGGGATCGCCGCCGAACTGCGTCTGCCAGAGCCCATACGCGATGACCGCGGTTTGCGCGTCCTCCGCATTCCTCGCCGGATCGAAGAACCGGCCGATCAGCGGACGGACGCCGAGCAGCGGAAGCACGTCCGGTGTCAGGGCGAGCGCCGACACGCGGATCGGCTCACCTGCACCCACGAGATTCATATTGCGCCCGGTGAACACGCCGAACGACGCGAACGATCGACTCGCGGCCTTTACATCGCGGTAGTTCGCGGGAGAGAACTGGTTCATGCATCCCCAGCCACCGCCCTTGCGTGGTCCTTCGCAGATGCGCACCAGCTCGTCCGGTCGCGGAAATGCCAGCGGCCGCACGAGCACGTAGTCCGCGACGGAGAACGTCGCCGTGTTGGCGCCGACGCCGAGTGCCGTCACGAGGACGGTCGCAATCGCGAATCCGCGCGCACCACGCAGCGTACGCGCGGTGTATCGGACATCCTGCACGAGGATCGCCCCGTGGGCCGCAAGCGCGTTAGGTATGACGTCAGCGATCGCCGTGAAAAGCGCGGCGGCGCGCGAGGCGCCTCGCGTCTTCTGCTCGTAGGCGCGCACCAGCTCCCGGGCGTACTCCTCACGGAAGGACGCGGGATACAGACGCAGGAGCGCGCGATAGAAGTCGGTCACGTGCAGATCCCTCGCGCAGCCTGCCGTGAGCGAAGCGAGTGGCCTCGGGATGACATCAGGCCGTCCTCGGCGAAAGACCGCGCGCGCGGCCGAGCTTCACCAGCTGCTCCAGACGGCGCAGTTCCGCGCGTGCGACAGCGGTTCCGAAGGGAGTGATGCGATAGTAGCGCCGGCGTTCGTCGTCCTCGCGCGTGCGTCGCTTCGCGACCTCGGTGATGAGACCCTGCTCCACCATCCGGGCGACGGAGCGATACAGCGTGCCCGCACTCATACGCAGCTCGCCGTCCGTGCGCGCTTCCACGTCCTGGATGATGGCGTAGCCGTGCCGCTCACCGTCGGACACGGCGAGCAGGATGTGCAGGGTAGCCGGCGGCAGGGGAAGCAGGTCTTCGGTCTTCGGATCGCTCATGCCAGCCATTATAGCCACAGTGGCTATAGTCGTGCAATACGTCCGGTGCGACCCGGCCCTTTCTGGATTCATCGTCGCTCGTAAGTTCTCGAATGGAGATCACCGTTCGTCGGGCGACGCGCGCAGACATCCCGGTCCTGGGACGACTCGGCGCGCTGCTCGTGCGCACGCACCATGCGTTCGACGCCAAGCGCTTCCTGCCCGCGTCGCCGCAGACGGAGTCCGGGTACGGATCCTATCTCGGCTCCCAGCTCGACGAGCCGTCGGTCGCGGTGTTCGTCGCCGAGGAGGATGGACTGGTGATCGGGTACGCGTACTCGGCGGTGGAAGGCACGAACTACATGGAGCTCCGTGGCCCCGCGGGTGTGCTCGAGGACATCGTCGTCGATCCGGCGAGGCGGCGGCATGGTGCAGGGCGCAAGCTGCTCCAGGCGACGATGGAGTTCCTCAAGTCGCGCGGCGCCCCGCGCGTCGTTCTCTCGACCGCCGTACAGAACGAGGCGGCGCGGAGCCTGTTCGAGAGCGCCGGCTTTCGGCCGACCATGATCGAGTTGACCGCCGAGCTGTCTCCGTGACCTCCGACGTCGTCGTGCGACGCGCGACGTTCGCGGACCTGGACGAGGTGGCCGCGCTGTTCGACGACTATCGCGCGTTCTACGACCGGCCGCGCGACGCGCCCGCCGCGCGCGCATACCTGCAGGCGCGGATATCGCGTGATGAATCGACGATCTTCGTCGCGTGCCTCGATCACGTCGTGGGCTTCACGCAGCTGTACCCTGCATTCTCGTCGATCTCCATGGCGCCGACGATGATTCTCAACGACCTCTTCGTCGCGCCGCGCGCGCGGCGCCGCGGAGCGGCGAAGCTGCTCATCGACGCGGCCGTGCAGCACGCGAAGCAATCCGGGGCGGTGAGACTGGAGCTGGCGACGCAGAACGCGAACGACAGCGCCATCCGCCTGTATCTCGCGATGGGTTTCGTGCCCGATCACGAGTTCATGCACATGAGCCTCGAGCTGCGATGAGTGGGCGCGTGGATTGACACGGCTGGGGACGCGCTCAACTTCCGTTCGAATCCCCCTCCAACCCGACCGGAGCATTTGTTGTCACCTCGCCCCAGCCTCGCGGCGCTCGCCGCGTGCCTTCTCGCAGTGTCCGCCGGCGTCGCCGGGGCGCAGCAGCGCGCCGACCTCATTCTCGTGAACGGCGACGTCGTTACCGTCGATTCGGCGCGACCTCGGGCGCAGGCGATCGCCGTGCGCGGCGACCGAATCATGGCGGTCGGAAGCAACGCCGAGATCCAGAAGCTGGCGGGGGCCTCCACGAAGCGCATCGACCTCAAAGGCAGGCTGACCATTCCCGCATTCATCGAGGGACACGGCCACTACACCGGGCTTGGCAACTCCAAGCTCATTCTCGACCTGACCAGAGCGCGCACCTTCGACGACATCGTGTCACAGGTGGCCACGGCGGTGGAGCTGGCGCCGAAAGGCTCGCTGATCGAAGGGCGCGGCTGGCACCAGGAGAAGTGGGATCGCGCGCCACAGCCGAACGTCGAGGGCGTGCCGCTGCACGCCGCACTGGACCGGGTGAGTCCGAACAACCCCGTCGTCCTGACACACGCGAGCGGACACGCGTCGTTCGTGAATGGCAAAGCGCTCGCGCTGGCGGGCGTCACGCGCGACACCCCGAACCCGAGCGGCGGCGAGATCGTGAAGGACTCGACCGGCGAGCCCACGGGTCTGATGCGCGAGAGCGCGCAGGGATTGATGCGCGCGATGCGAGCCAAGCTTCCGCGTCCGACGAGAGCGGAAGAGGACGCGCGCTTCCGCAAGATCGTCCAGCTCGCCGGCGACGACGCGCTGTCGAAGGGCGTCACGACCTTTCACGACGCGGGCGCGAGCTTCGCGACGATCGACGGATTCAGGAAGCTCGCGGACGAAGGAAAGCTCCCCGTCCGGCTCTACGTGATGGTTCGCTTCGAGAGCGATTCGTCGCTCGACGCGAAGCTCGACCGGTATCGCATGATCGGCTACGCGCACAACATGCTCACGGTGCGCTCGGTCAAGGAACAGATCGACGGCGCGCTCGGCTCGCACGGCGCGTGGCTGCTCGAGCCGTACACGGATCTGCCGTCGAGCGTCGGGCTCGCGCTGAAGGAGATGCCGGCGTTCGAGGCGACGTCCCGCGTCGCGATGAAGCACGACTTCCAGGTCAACACGCACGCGATCGGCGACCGCGCCAACCGCGAAGTGCTGAACACGTACGAGCGCATCTTCCGGGACTACCCGGACAAGCACGACCTCCGTTGGCGCGACGAACATGCGCAGCACATCGATCCCGCGGACGTCCCGCGCTTCGCCAAGCTCGGCGTGATCGCGTCGATGCAGGGCGTCCATACGATCTCCGACGGACCGTGGGTGGCGAAGCGGCTCGGCGAGGAGCGCGCGCGGAAGACGTCGTATCCATGGCGTTCACTCATCGACGCTGGCGCGATCCTCACGAATGGAACCGACGTGCCCGTGGAGGACATCGATCCGATCATGAGCTTCTTCGGATCCGTCGCGCGCGTCACGAAGGAAGGGAAGGTGTTCATCCCCGAACAGCGCGTGACGCGCGAGGAGGGGCTGCGCGCCTACACGATCAACAACGCATACGCGGCCTTCGAGGAGAAGGTGAAAGGCTCGCTGACGCCGGGGAAGCTGGCGGACATCGCAGTTCTATCGAAGAACATCATGACGATCCCGGAGGACGAGATTCCAACGGCACGCGTCGACCTCACCATCCTCGGCGGCAAGGTGCGCTACCAGCGGCCGGGGATGGTCAGCGCGCGTTAGTCACTCAATGGCGGCGCGGGTCCGGGCAACCGCTCTCGCGGTGCGTGTCGGCCAGCTGCGTGATCTTCCACTCACCGCGGCTGGTTCGCGTGAGCTCGGCGGTGTCCGTGCCGCAGTGAGACAGTCTGTCGCCGACGTAGAAAGTGTAGGGTGCCCAGATCTGGGCGATGTTGTCGTCGACGCGCACCTGCACGTTGTAGATCTGCTCATCCCAGCGGCCGGCGGAGCGCGCGATTCCCGCCAGCCAGCGATCGACGCTGCTGAAGTGAACGCCGCCTGTGGTGTCCGCGTCCACGAAGCGAACGCCCGCGGCGAGCGTCGAGCGCACCTTGGCGCTGTCGGCCGTGCGCATTCCGTCGAAGAGCCGATGCACGACCGCCAGCACCGCCGAGGTGTCCGAGACCGGCATCTGCGCGCGCGCAGGGACGCCAAAGGCGAAGATCAATGCACTCAGCAAAGTCACTCTCATGCGCGCTCCCTTTGAGGGTCCGCTACAATATGCCGCGCATCTGGCCGCGCGCGCACGAGACACGATCGGATGCGGTGAAGCTCGACCGTCCGTCAGGGGCGTTCGTCGACGAGCGACCGGACGACGCCGGCCATCGCGTCGCGCTTCTCTGATTCCAGTCGTCTCACGAGCGCGCCCATCGAGGCTCTCGAGGTGCTGAGGGAGGCGGGTTCGTTGCGGCTGCGCACGACGAGATTGCCGTACAGCGTGCGCACGGAGTCGGCGCTGGCCCCGCCGGCGATCGCCGCGTACAGCTGATTGGCGATCACGCGCGGATAGACGTATGGCTCGCCCGCGAGATAATGCGCGATCTTGCGGAAGGGAAAGTCCTGCAGACTCTCGTTCGCGAGCTGCACGATGATCGTGTTGAGACGACGGTTGACATAGATCCGCTGGCCGCGCGAGCCGTCGGCGTAGAAATCCCGCTCGGCCTCCCAGTTCTGCATGGGGATCCACCAGTAGTCGTGGTGCTGCATCTTCCACCACGTGGGCACCTCGGGCTCCGTCCGCGAAGAGTCGAGGGTCGTCGACGTCAGGACCCAGTGGCGGGCGAGCACCTGCGCCCCGTTCCAGTCACCGTTGCGGAGATACAGGCGGCCGAAGCGGGCGAAGTCACGGGCGGTGGCATTGAGCCCTGACGCGGCATTCTCACTGCCACCGCGGCGGTCCAGGTCCCACGAGGCGTCGCGCTCCGTGCCGATGCGCCGCCAGATGGACTCCTCGAGCTGTTGCGCGAGCGTCTTGCCCGTCGCGCGCTCGAGCACCCACGCCAGCAATTGCGTGTCGCTGTCCTTGTATGACCAGCGACTCCCCGGCGGGTCCTGCCTGCGCTGTGCGGCGATCGCCTTGCGAACGTTGGTCGAGTGATAGAAGTGTGCGTCGCTGGAACGGAGGTCATGCCACCAGTTGCCGTTCGTCCGGGTATAGGCGAAGCCGGACCGCATGCCGAGCAGGTGGCGCAGCGTGATGCCCCGGAAGTCGGGCCTGGACGCGAGCTCCGGCACGTATCGCGTCACGCTGTCATCGAGGCTTCGGATCGCGCCGCTCTCCAGCGCGACACCCACGAGCGCCGACGTAAACGATTTCGCGACGGAGAATGAGCTCGAGCGCGTCGAATCCGTATACCCGTCGCGATAGCGCTCGTACAGGATCGTGTCGTTGCGGATGACGAGAAGCGCCTTGAGCCGGTGCCTCGCTGCGTATTCGCCAAACGGTCGCAGTCGGAAGTCGACGTCGCGGACGCTCACCGTATCCAGATCCGCGCGCTCGCGCGCCGCGGCGGTGAATCGGAATGGAGCGTCGGCGTGATGAACGCCACGCTGGGGAAAGACGGAGATCGCGGCGTCGGCCGATGGCTGGCGATAGCGTACGATGCGCCACGTCGTGCAGCCGTGGAGCGCCGTCGCGGCGACCAACAGGCCGACGGCCGCCGCCGAACGCGCGCGGCGGCCGCGCTTCCGGCGGGACGAGGCGGACGTCGGCGCGAACACCTTGAGCGCCAGTCTCGCAATCGACTCGAAGTCCGCGGCCGCCTGCGGCACGCGCCGGCGCCGCAGGAGGAATCCGTGATAGGCGTAGTAGAAGAGATCGGCGAGCCCCGCCTTGCGCGTCAGCTTCCGGAACAGCTGCATGCGCTCCGCCTCGGCGCGGTTCGCGCGATCCGCCACGCGTCTGTCGGTCGCCGCCCAGGCGAAGATGGCGGCGTCCGACGGCGATTCGCCGCGCTCGCTCGCCACGTTACGGCGGGCCAGCTCCGCGATGATCGAGGGGAGCTGGGTGCGCGGGTCGGCCTGCCGCAGCGCGTCGGTGAGGAGACTCGTCTCCTCCTCCCACTCCACGAGCAGCGCCTCGAGCAAATCTCCGCGATCGCGGAAGTGCCAGTAGAAGCTGCCCTTCGTGACGCCGAGGTCACGCGCCAGCACTTCCACGCGCACGGCCTCGGCGCCGCCGTGGAGCAGCGCCCGCCGCGCCGCCCGCATCCAATCCTCTCGCGCCAATCGCTCCATACGGTGGCGTATGGTACGGCGGCGCCGCGCGTCGGTCAATACGGTACCGTATGGACGGGACGGCCGCGGCGACGAGCGGGCGTTACGGCAGTGTGTACGTCAGACGCATCGCGGGCACATCGACGTCCGCCCCCTGGGAGGCCGTCTTCGCGCCGCCGCCGAGCGTGAAGCGCACGCGCATCGTCTCGAGCGCGCACGTGACGTTCGGTGGCAGCGTTCCGGGACATGCCGTTCCCGGGCTGCCCGAGGAAAAGCTCACCGGACCGGACGTCGCAGGGAACGTCGTCACCGATCCGTTGGCGCCGACCTGCATGAGTCGTCCGTTCACGACGCCGGTGCCGTCACCGATGGTGCCGGTGACCGAGGCGGGCGGTGTGCTCGTATTGTTCTGCGCGAAGCCGCTGACTTCGATGAGGTACGTGAGCTTCGAGGGGCTGTCGAAGCCGACGAGCGTCCACGTGGAGAACGACCCCGAGGGGCGCGACACCGCGCGATGGATGCCCACGAAATACAGCGGGGACGCCGTGAGATCCGTGGTCACGGCAACGTGCTTTGCCTCGACGCCGGCGTTGAGTACCTGGAGCGTGGAGTCGACGAGCGAGCGAAGACTCAAGTCGTTGGGGTTTGCCTGCTTGATGACGTCGCCGATGCTGTCGAGGGATTTCTTCTGCGCCACGGACAGCTGGATCGTGTCGGCCGCCGGCGGAGTCACATCGGTCGAGCTCTCGCAGCCCAGGGCGAGAGCGATGACGGATACTCCAAGCAGGATGATCGCGGATCGATTCACGGGTGGCCTCGCAGGCAATGGCTGATGTATGGTAAGCCCGTCGCTCACCCCGCGCGCGCCATGCGGCGCACGAGCGTCGAGACCGGCGTGCGCATCACGGTGCCCACGCGTCGCGTGCCGCGCAACGTCTGCTGCTTCACGAGCCGGAGATAGACCGTGGAGATGTGGCGCGGCGTCGCCGCCTTCGCGGCGGGTAGCCGCAGGAGCAGGGGGATCGTCGCGAGACGCAAACCGATCGTGACCGCGAAAAGGGCCGAGAAGGCGGCGCGCGTCGACACGCGTCCGTCCAGGGACGTGAGCAACGCGCCCGCGAAGAGCGGAGCCATCCCGGCGGCGAGCCCGTACGCGACGTTGTACATCGTGATCAGGCGGATGCGATCCGCGGGATGTCCGGTCGGACGCACGAGCGCGAGACTCTGCGCGATGTTCCAGCCGGTCATGAACACGCCCCATATAAGGTAGGCCGGCACGAAGGACCACGGGCTCACGTGCATGGCGAGCAGCGTCCACACGGGATCGAGCGCGAACGCGGCCATCGCGAACGCCATCAGTCCCTTGCCACCGAACCGGTCGCCGAGGCGGCCCCATGTCCTGGCGCCAAGAACGCCCGCACCCACGAGCGCGGCGTTGAGCAGCGTGATCGTGCCCACGGAGACGCCGAGGTCGCGCATCGCCATCGCTTCGGCCTGGCGGGCGCCGAACCCGTACGCAAAACCCCAGGCGAGCGCGAGCTGGATGACCGCCCAGTCTTCCTTCGCGCTCGGCCACGTCAGGCTGCGCCCGGGGACGTTGACCATCTGCCGCGACGGACGGTGCGCGCGGCGGCGCGCGATCGACCCCATCTTCGCGAAGGGCCGCGCGATGAGAAAATGGATCGTGATGCCGGTCGCGATCGCGAGCGCGCGCGTCACGTTGGTCGGGATGCCCGCGTGCTCCACGCTGTCCACGGCGAACGCGCCCGCGACCCCGAGCGCGAGGCCGGCGATCGACGCCCAGCGCGTCTTCTGCGACATGTACTCGCCGAACGCGCCCGGCGTCGCGACTTCGTTGTGCAGCGCGGACATCGCCGCGTCGTACACGGCTTGTCCGAGATACGCGACGGCGAGTGAACCGAGGAAGAGCGGCAGCGTCCACGTGCCCGGCCGGACGATCGCCGCCACCGCAGCGGCGAGGAATCCCACGCGTTCCAGCCAGAAGGCGGCGCGCGCGACGGTCCACGACGTGTAGCGCAGTACCAGCCGCGGCACGAAGAGATGCGCCATGCGCGCGATGAAGGGGATCGCCGCAAGTGACGCCACCGTGTAGTGTCCGCCGCCGAGCGCGATCGCGAGCGCCGTGCACATCGCGAGGCTCGCGAACTGCCGCGCGCTCTGGACGAGAATCCCTTCGTAGTACCCGGGGTGGGCCGGAAGAAATCGGCGCAGGCGCGAGTCGGTGGGACTCGGCGCGATGGGATACTCGGTTGTTATCGGGAGAGCCACGAACGTCGAAAGCGGAGGGCGGGGCGGAGGGTGGCGGCACGCGATGTCGGTGCGGACTCGCCCTCGCCTAAAAACGATCCACGCACGGGCTTGTCACAAGGGCCTAACTTTCCCCACCATGCACCGCAATGAGCAGACGCGCACGGCGGTCAGAGTTCTCGCCGCGATCAGCTTCTGCCACCTGCTGAACGACATGATGCAGTCCGTGGTGCCGGCCATCTACCCCATCCTCAAGCGGGACTTCGCGCTCGATTTCGGGCAGATCGGGCTGATCACGCTCACCTATCAGATCACGGCGTCGCTCCTCCAGCCGTTCATCGGGCACTATACCGACCGGCGCCCGCAACCCTACTCGCTTGCGGTCGGGATGGCGTTCACGCTCGCCGGCATGCTCGCGCTGGCGACCGCGCCGACGTACCCGGTTCTGCTGGCGGCCGCCATGCTCGTCGGCGCCGGATCCGCGGTGTTTCACCCGGAATCGTCACGGGTCGCGCGCATGGCGTCCGGCGGTCGCCACGGATTGGCGCAGTCGATCTTTCAGGTCGGGGGCAACGCGGGGGGATCGCTCGGGCCGCTGCTCGCTGCGTTCATCGTCGTGCCCTTCGGACAGCGCAGCATCGCGTGGTTTTCGCTCGCGGCGTTACTCGGTATCGTGGTGCTGCTGCGCGTTGGCCAGTGGTACAAGGCACGCCACCGTACGCCGCCGACAGGTGCGCAGGCGCACGGATATCACGTCCAGCTCACCGCGCAGCAGCGGCGCGCGGCGTTCGCGATCCTCATCGTGCTGGTGTTCTCGAAGTATTTCTATCTCGCGAGCCTGGGCAATTACTACACGTTCTTTCTGATTCAGAAATTCGGGCTGAGCGTTCAGCACGCGCAGTTCCTGCTCTTTCTCTTTCTCGGCTCGGTCGCCGCGGGAACGATCGTCGGAGGACCTGTAGGAGATCGCATCGGACGCAAACGTGTGATCTGGTGGTCGATCGTCGGCGTTCTTCCGTTCACCTTGATGCTGCCCTGGGCGAGTCTGTTCTGGACGGCCGTGCTGACCGTGTTCATCGGACTGATCCTCGCCTCCGCGTTCTCCGCGATACTCGTGTATGCGCAGGAGCTCGTGCCGGGACGCATCGGACTGGTTTCGGGATTGTTCTTCGGGCTTGCTTTCGGGCTCGCCGGTCTTGGCGCGGCGCTGTTGGGAGAGCTCGCCGACCTGACGAGCATCAATTTCGTCTACCGCGTCTGCTCGTTCCTGCCCGCGCTCGGCTTGCTGGCGACCTTCCTGCCGGACGTCGAGCCGCGGGGTGCGCCGCGCTCAGCGGAGCCGATCGGCGGCGGCCACGTACAGGGTGCCGCTGTAAAGTGACGGGCGCGTCGCCGTGACGACGGGCGCCGACAGTCCCGCGGCGCGCGCGAGCTCGGGGAGACGCGACAGCGAGATCGGATAGGGAACCCAGCGACTGCGCTCGCGCCGGTCGTACTCGACGAGCACGACGCGGCCCCCAGGCTTCAACAGCTTCACGAGACGCCCCAGCACGGCATCGGCGTCCTCGACGAAATGCAGGGAGTTCGCGAGGAGCAATCCGTCGAGTGCGTGCTGTTTTTCGTGAAGGAGCTCCGCGTCGCGGGCAAAGTCCGTTTCGATGACCTCGACGCGACAGGGCGCGCGCGTCGCCCAGCGATCGAGCGCTGCTGCCGCGCCGGCGTCGCGATCCACGGCATAAATCCTGGCCGCCGGACCGAGGAGCTCGGCGAGCGCGCGCGTGAACGTGCCTTCGCCGGCGCCGAGGTCGGCCCAGACGGGTCCGGTGCCGGCGACGGCATCGCGAATGAGCGATACTGCGTCGCGCCTATCTATAGAAGGGCTATCCCGCCAGGTCCCGGCGTCTGAAGCAATCGACGGTATGGTCGTTCACCATGCCGACCGCTTGCATGAAGGCGTAGCAGATCGTGGAGCCGACAAAGCGAAATCCTCACGATCGTGCTACGTGGCTAAGGCGGTGTCGCGGGCCCATTCACAGCGCTTCGTTTGCTCTGACATGCCAGGATGATACACCGAAACATGCCGGCTTCTGGCAGACTTACGACGCTCGGAAGGACGCGACCCACCACGTCAGACACACCGCGATCGCGATGTCGAAGGCGATCGGGATGGGAAAGGCGAAAAAACGCCAGACGAGCAGCGCATGCGCAATGTTGGCGGCGACGATCGTGAGAACGATCGCGCGAACGCCGGCGGGCTGAAGCGGTGCGATGCGCGCCAACTGCCACAACACGACCGCCTCGACGAGACAGATGCCGGCGGCGATGAGGCCGTAACCGAAGTAGAGATCCCAGTAGCCGCGAGTCCCGCCACCGAAGAAGTGGTTCGTCTTCATCGCGGCAACAAGGTTCGCTTCGGCGTCCGTGCGCGGTTTCGCCGTCACGAAGAACGCGCCGTGCGCGATTCCCTGGACGGCTGCGAGTATTGCTGCAATTCGAAGGAGTATCATCATCGCGTGTTCGTCCCGGGTTCCAGGAAGACCTTTCAATCGAGCCAGATCCTTGTCGTTCGCGCGCGGTACAAAGCATGTCGGTTTTGCGTTCGTACCGCTACGGACATTCGGCATGGAGCGTCGTGTTCGCGGAGTCGCTTCCCACCAAGTAGAAAAACGACTCAGCCCAGAAGCGCTCGGCCGATCCCCCGATCGAACGCTTCGGCGCGAGCATGGGTCGAACGTGGTGTATGCTCGCGCTATTGCTTGCCGCTGCCGTCGGTGTCGCCGAGCCGACGACGATCATCCGATTCCAGACGGACGAATTCTGGCTCAGCCTGCACAGCTTTCTGTACGTCCTGGGGCGCGCGCGCAACAACGCGTCCGATGCGAGGCGCGACGCAGTGATCAACGCGCCACGCGACGAGGCGCGCGGTCTCCGACAGTTGACGCCGGCCGAGCGCACCCGATGGAACGCGGCGGTGACGTGGTACGCGCGGAACGTCAGCCGCCGGGACGCCGTCTTTGACGATTCGCTCTCCCGCGCGACCAAAGCGCTCGCCGATGCGCGCGATGCGGAATCGCTTGGGGGAACAGCGCTCGACGTCGCGATGAAGCGCGCGCTGGAAAGCGCCGCTCCCGTCTTTCGCAGGACGTGGTGGCGCGAACAACACCAGGCAAACGAAGCCTGGGTCGCGAAGGTAAAGCCGCTCGTCGACACGCATGGTCCTGCAGTCCTGGCCTTCATCACGAAGGTCTACGGCATGGAGTGGCCGAGTGAAGGATTCCAGGTGCACATGTCGGGCTACGCGAATTGGGCGGGCGCGTACTCCACATGCGGATCGCTGCTCGTCATGTCGTCGCTCGACACTGCCACGGCGGGAGCGTACGGTCTCGAGACCGTGTTCCACGAAGGCATGCACCAGTGGGACAGCGCCGTCTTTCGGCTCCTGCGCGAACAGGCGCGCGCACAGGGGCTGCTCGTTCCGTCGCGGCTGTCGCACGGGATGATCTTCATGACGGCGGGTGAAGCCGTGCGGCGCGTCGTGCCGGGACACGTGCCGTACGCGGACCGGAGCGGCGTGTGGGAGCGCGGACTGATTCCGGTGCGGGACGCATTGCGCGCACACTGGCTTCCCTATCTGCGAGGAGAGGGAACGCGCGAGACGGCGATGGCGGCGCTGATCGAGGCGCTCGCGCCGGCGCCCTCACAGCCGTAGCACGCGGTTCGTCCCACGCCGGTGACGCGAGGAACGGTCCCAGGGTATTACGAGATGGCGACGTACACCATGGAGACCCGAATGCGCTTCAATCGGTTGATCGCGGCACCCGCGCTGGTGCTGCTCGCCGCGTGTGGCAGCGACACCGGCAGCGGCCTGACCGGCAAGACGAAGGTGCTGCTGACGGATTCGCCGTTCCCCTACCACAACATCTCACGGGTGGACGTGCACATCGTGCGCGTGCAGGTGGCCGCGAGCATGGACACGATCCACCCGCAGCACTGGACGACGATCGCCGAGCCGAATCGGACGATCAATCTGCTGGAGCTGCAGTCCGGCAAGACGACGATCCTCGGCGAAACCGAGGTGGACGCGCAGAGCGTCGGGGCCGTGCGCGTGGTCCTCAATACGTCGCTCTCGTCCATTACCGACAACGCCGGCAGGAAGGTGAACGTGCACTGGCCCGTGTCGACGGAGATCACGATCCACAGCTACGTCGAGGCGTCGCTCGGGAACTTCGCTCCCGGCACACCGCACAATCTCGTGATCGATTTCGACGTCGGACGCAGCTTCGAGGACGTGCTGGGCGACGGCTCGCTGATTTTCATCCCGTGGATCCGCGCCGTGAACGAGGCCGGCGCGGGGGCCGTCGCCGGGGTCGTGCGTCGCGTGCCGGCCGGCGGCGGCGCGGCACAACCGCTGGAGAACGTGGCGGTGACCGTGCTCGCCGGCGATCCGAAGGCGTCGCCGTACACCTGGTGGAAGATCGCGACGGGGAAGACGGAGGCGCAGGGACGCTATCGCGTGGCGTTCATTCTTCCCGGGACCTACATCGTCCGCGCCGAGCCGCTCGTCGTGCCGCGTCCGGGCTGCCGCGACATCACGGGAGTTCTCGTGAGCAGCTCGGAGACGCGCACCCTCGACATCGATCTCCAGGATGGTCCGGGTACGTGCGGGCGTCTCACGAGCGGCGGTGGTGGTCCCGATACGACGGGTACGGGTGGACCGGGCGGTACGGGTGGCGGCACCACGGGCGGCGCGGTCGCATCGGTCACCGTGACCGTATGGCCGCAGAGTCCCGTGGTCGGCGATTCGGCCGGTGCATACGCCAATCTCGGCAACGCGTCCGGATCGGCGCTCTACGATCGGCAGGTCACGTGGGCCGTCGAGAATCCGAACGTCATCGAGGTGAAGGGCGCGTTCGGTCAGTCGCTGGTGCTGCGCGCGAAGTCCGCCGGCACGACGACGATTACGGCGACAAGCGAAGGTGTGTCCGGATCCAGGACGGTAACGGTGAAGTGAAGGAGGGCTGAGGGCAGAGTGCTGAGGGCAGAGTGCTGGGCCAAGAACAGCGGCGCTGGTCCTTCGCCAGCCATCCTCAGCCCTCAGCCCTCCAGCCTCAGCCCTCCAGCCTCAGCGCTCCAGCCTCAGCCCTCCAGCCTCAGCCCTCAATAGTTGCAGCGTGAAATGATTGTCGCGCAGCTGTTGCTTGACCCGTCGCGCGGCGCGTCGCTTCTGTTCGACATGGCCGCACGACAGTTCCTCCTCGTCAGCGATTTCGACCAGACGCTGAGCTTCAACGATTCCGGCATCGTCCTCAGCGAGATGCTCGGGATTCCGGGCTTCGAGGCCCGGGTCGCCGGGCTTTCGTCCTTGAATCTCGTGCAGGCGGGCGCCGAGCTCGCGTACCTCATGCGACACGATCCGGAGTTTCGCCGCGTGCGGCGCACGGATCTCGTCGCCGTGGGCCGCCGCGTCCGCCTCAAGCGGAACATCCGCTCGCTGGTGCAGCTGCTTCGGAATGGCATCGAGGGGTGCACCTTCGAGTTCTACGTCGTGTCGGCCGCGCCCGAGGACGTCGTGCTCGCCGCGCTCGAGGGCCTGCTGCCCGAGTCACATATCCTCGGCACGCGCTTCCGCTGGGACGACCTGATGGGCGAGATCGACTCGATCGTCCAGGTGCGCGCGGGTTATGGGAAGATCGCCGCGCTCGAGGAGCTCCGCGCGCGACTGGGCGTCCCCGGCGAACGGACCGTGTACGTCGGTGACGGCGCGTCCGACATCCACGCGATGCTTCACGTCAACCGCATCAACGGCCTGACGATCGCCGTGTCGCAGGCGCAGCACATCGCGCAGGTCGCGCGGCGGACGGTACTCAGCGACGACGCGCTGAGCGTCGCGATCCCGATCCTCGAGGAGATCGCGCACTACGGCCCCGCCGAGGTGCGGGAGCTGTTCGACAGGAACGGCTTCGTGATCCACGAGTGGGACAAGGTGCGCACGGACTGGCTCACGATCCGCGACGCGACGGGCGACAGCGGCGCCATCGTCCCCGCGTACACGTAATCACGTCGTACGTCGTACGTCAGCGTACGTCGTGCGACTTGCGTCAGCGTACGTCGTGCGACGTACGTCTCATACGTCGACGCATGAGACGCACGACGTCTCACGCACGCTGACGTACCACGTACCACGCACGCTCACGCAAGACGCATGACGTCAGACGCGGCCGATGCCGTACGCGCGCAGCTTGTTGCGGATCGTCTTGACGTCGAGCCCCAGCTGCCGCGCGGCCTCCGCCTTGTTGCCGTCCACACGCTCGAGTGTGTGCACGATCAGCCTGCGCTCCGCGTCCGCCATCGTCGTGCCCGCCGGCAGCAGTACGGTGGGGCCGAGGCCGGCGCGAGCCGTCTGCAGATACGGCGGCAGATTGCGGCGACCGATGCTCCCGCTGCGCGCCGTGATCACGGCGCGCTCGATGACGTTGCGCAGCTGGCGCACGTTGCCCGGCCACGCGTGCGTCTGCAGCAGCTGCAGCGCTTCGGCATCGATGCCGTCGATGCGCAGCCGATGCTTGCGGTTCATCTCACGCACGAAATACTGCGCCAGCACCGGGATGTCCTCGGCGCGCTCACGCAGCGGCGGGATCGCGATCTCGAAGACGCCCAACCTGTAGAAGAGGTCCTCCCGCAGCCGGGCGTCGCGAATGGCGTCGGCGATCGCGCGATTCGTGGCGGCGATGACCCGCACGTCGAATCGACCCTCGCGCGTGCCGCCGACGCGCCGGGCGCGTCCCGTCTCGAGCACGCGCAGCAGCTTGGGCTGCACCGACATCGGCATCTCCGCGATCTCGTCGAGGAACAGCGTGCCGCCGTGCGCCAGCTCGAAGCAGCCCGGCCGCGACCGCGACGCGCCGGTGAACGCGCCCTGCTCGTGGCCAAACAGCTCGCTCTCGACCAGCCCCTCCGGGATCGCCGCGGCGTTCACCGCGATGAACGGCTTGTCGTGCCGCGCGCTCAGCGTGTGAATGGAGCGGGCGACGACCTCCTTTCCCGTGCCGCTCTCGCCGGTCACGATCGCCGACGCGTCCGACGACGCCACGAGCTGAATGGTCGCGACAAGGTCGCGCATCGCGCGTGACACGCCGATGAGACCGAGGTCGGTGCACAGCGCGTCCAACTGCGCATCCACGGTGTTGCGCGCGGTGGTCTCGCGCACCTTGCGCTCCACGCCGTCGAGGAGCGCGCGCACACTCTCGTAGTCGATCGGCTTCGTGAGCACGTCCGTGGCGCCCGCCTTCATGGCCATGATCGCGCTCAGGACGTCACCGTGCTCCGCGATCATCACCAGCGGCAGCTCCGCCGAGCGTTCGCGCACACGGTAGAGCAGGGCAACGCCGGAGCTCTTCGGCAGCAGCGCGTCGCACAGGACGACGTGCGGAGGGCGCGCGTCGATGTCGCGCAGCGCCTCGGCGGGATCTCCGAAGGAGCGGACGACATGCCCCCACTCGGAGATGCGTAGCGACAGAACCTCGCGGACCGCGGGTTCGTCATCGACGACCAGAACTTCGAGGCGCGTCGCCATCTGGTGCTTCAGTTGTTGACGGTGCTCCCACACCGACGTGCTGGGTCTGACGGCAAAGGATCGCGCGCTTCCCGCGCGACCCCACTTCCTACACCGCAGTCGGGGAAAGGATCACCGGGGCTGGCAGCCCCCCATCAGACACAAGTATCGGTCGGCCGCGCGGCTTCTTTAGCGTCGAAAGACCCGAAAAGCGCGCAAGTGACCGGAATCACGTCGCCCATTCGAGTGTGCGCGGCGACACCGTCATCTGGTGAAACGCAAGCACTTCGCAGTCGTCTCCCCAGCGTGTGGGCGGTGTGCGAGGGCGGACGCACGTCCTCGCGCCGTTTGAAGGTTTAATACCGCACGCTTCAGCGTATTGGCTGATTCGGGACCGGGCCTCAGACGCCCCAATCATTAAGAATTTGTCATAAAACGCCGGTCGGACGGTGGTTGGTGCCGCCGGGCGTCCCGCAGTCATCCCACTCCATGTCAAAACTCACACTCGTATTCGCGTGCGTGCTCTGCGTGTCGCTGCCGGTTCGCGGCCGGGCACAGGACAGCACCGCAGACGCGAGTCAGACATATCTGAGCATGCAGGTCGACAAGGAAGCGCGCCTGCGCACGGGCACCCAGCCCCGCTATCCGTCGAAGCTGCAAAAGCGCCGGATCATGGGCGAGGTGCTGGTGCAGTTCATCGTCGACGAACGCGGCCGCCCGCAGATGGACTCGTTCAAGGTGCTTCGGTCCTCGGACGCCGAGTTCACCGAGTCGGTGCGCCGCGCCGTCGGGCTGATGTCCTTCTTCGCCGCGGAGATCAACGGCAAGAAGGTCCGGCAGCTGGTGCAGGTGCCGTTCAGGTTCGACGTCGGCAGCTGACGCCAGAAGCGGACGCGACCATGTCACCGGAACTCACTCCGGAATCCGTCATCGCGCTCTTCCTCCAGGAGGCTGAGGAGGGACTTGCCGCGATGGAGCAGGCGCTCATCGAGCTCGATGGCCGCCCGGACTCGGCCGCACCCCTCAACGAAGTGTTCCGGATCGCCCACACGATCAAGGGCAGCGCCGCGATGGTCGATTTTGCCGCCGTGGCGGACCTCGCGCATCGATTCGAGGACGCCCTCACGATGATGCGTGACGGCCGCGTGAGCGTGACCCCGGAGCGCGTAACGACGATGCTGCAGGTCCTGGATGCGCTGCGCGCGATGATCGCCGCGCAGTCGCAGGGTCAGGCCGTGCGCGTCCGCTCCGCCGACGCCGCACTGGTCGCGCGCCTCATCCCGGCGGAGCTGCAGCAGCACCGCACGGAGACCGACGCCGCCCAGGACGCGCCGGAATCGGACGAGCGCAACGATCTCGCGAGCGCCAAAATGCGCACGCTGCGCGTCGAGAAGGCCAAGCTCGACGCCATGCTGACGCTTAGCGGCGAGATCGCCGTGGCGAAGGGCCGCCTCACGCAGCTCCTGACCAAGGCAGCGGTCGGAGAATCCGGCGTGGCGGCCGCCGAGCACCTGAACCGGCTGCTGGCGACGCTCCACGAATACGTGACGCAGATGCGTCTCGTTCCCATCGGGCCGCTCTTCCGCCAGCATCTTCGCACGGTGCGTGACCTCGGCGCGACGGAGAGCAAGCTGTTGCGTCTCGTGCTCGAGGGCGAGGACGTGGAGGTCGACGCCACGATCGTCGAGCAGCTGCGTGACCCGCTGACGCACATCGTGCGGAACGCGATCGACCATGGCATCGAGTACCCGGCGGCGCGCCACGCCGCGGGCAAGGATCCGTGCGGCACGATCGTCCTGCATGCGCGCCACGAGCGCGGCACCGTGATCATCGAGATTCGCGACGACGGCAAGGGGATGAGCCGTGAGCGCATCGTCGCGAAGGGGCGCGAGCGCGGGCTCGTCGGAGACGACGATGACCTGACGGACGCGCAGATCTTCGCGCTGACAATGGCGCCGGGCCTGTCGACGGCGGAGCGCGTCACCGAATTGTCGGGGCGGGGCGTCGGCATGGACGTCGTGCGCCGCAACGTCGAAGCCATGCGCGGCTCGATCGAGATCCTCAGCAGCGAGGGCGCCGGCACGACCGTGCGCCTGCGGCTGCCCCTCACGGTCGCGATCATCGACGGTTTCGTGGTCGGCGTCGCGGACGAACGCTACGTCGTCCCCGTGGCCGCGGTGTCCGAATGTCTCACCGCGAACGACACGAAACCCGGCGCGCCGACCGGCGTCATCTCCGTGCGCGGCACGTCCGTCCCCTACGTCCGGCTGCGACACCTGCTCGGCGTCTCCGACACGGTGTCCTCGGTCGCTCGCGAGAGCGTCGTGATCGTCCACGCGGCCGGCCAGCAGGCAGGCATCGTCGTCGACGATCTGCTCGGCGAGACACAAGCGGTGGTCAAACCGCTCTCCGGGCTCTTCAACGCCGTGCCCGGCGTTTCAGGCACGACGATCATGAGCGACGGACGCGTGTCGCTCATTCTCGACGTCGGTCCCCTCCTCGACCTCGCCCATCGTTCCGCCGGCAGCCCCCACTCCACCCAACCGGTGCGCGCGCCGGTCCTCTCATGATGACCAACTTCCGCATCGGCACACGGCTCTTCGCCATGGCCGGCCTCACGAGCTTCATCCTCGCCGTCATCGGCTGGAGCGGCCTGCGCACGCTGTCGCGCACGACGGACACGATGCGCGAGCGCGCGGCATTCCAGAACACCGTGAACGGCACGGTCAGCATCGCCCGCGACGCGCAGATGGACGTGCAGCGGCAGGTGCAGAGCTGGAAAGACCTGCTCATCCGCGGCCACAGACGCGACGACTACGAGACGTACCTTGCCGCATTCGAGTCGAAGGAAGCCGAGGTGCAGGCGCAGCTCGCGCAGGTGACGGACTCGCTCGCGCGCCTCCGTTTCGACGGCGCGCTCGCCGAGGAGGCCATCGGCCGGCACAAAAAACTCGGAGAGGAATACCGCAACGCGCTCAAGCGATTCGACAAATCGAGCGCGCAGAGCACGCAGGACGTGGACAACCTCGTGCGCGGCAAGGATCAGCCGGTGGTGGACGGCATCGATTCGCTCGTGTCGTACATAAGGAAGACGGGGTTGGATCGCGTGACGGTCATGCGCAACGCCGCCGCGCGCTCCACCGAGCGCGCCAGGATGTGGCTGTTCGGCGGTCTGCTCTTCGCCATCGCGTTTTCGCTGCTGCTTGCGTGGACGACCATTCGCTCCGTGACGAAGCCGATCCGCGAGCTCGTCGTGATCGCCGATCGCGTGGCCGCAGGTGACCTGCGCGAGATCAGGATGCAGCTCCGGAACGACGAGACCGGTCAGCTGCAGCGCTCCATGCAGGCGATGGTCTCCTCACTCGCGCAGATGATCACGCAGGTGCGTGCGGCGGCAGCCGCGCTGTCGGGAGCGTCGGCGCAGGTGTGGTCGACAGCGGCCGGCCTGTCGCAGGGCACGAGCGAGCAGGCGGCCTCGGTCGAGGAAACGACCGCGAGCCTGGAGCAGATGAGCGCGTCGATCACGCAGAACGCGGGGAACGCGCGCGCGACCGAGCAGGCCGCGACGAAGGGAGCCAACGAGGCGGAGGCCAGCGGCCGCGTGGCGGAGGAGACAAGCCGCGCGATGCAGACCATCGCGCAGAAGATCTCCATCATCGAAGACATCGCGTACCAGACCAACCTGCTCGCGCTCAACGCCGCGATCGAAGCGGCGCGCGCGGGCGAGCACGGCAAGGGCTTCGCCGTGGTCGCCGCCGAGGTGCGCAAGCTGGCCGAACGCAGCCAGGCGGCGGCGAACGAGATCAGCGGCCTCGCGGTGACCAGTGTGAACGTCGCGCAGCGGTCCGGTGCTCTGCTCAAGGAGCTGGTGCCCGCCATTCAGAAAACGGCGGAGCTGGTGCAGGAAGTCGCGGCGGCGTCGCGCGAGCAGGCGGCGGGTGTCAACCAGATCAACCACGCGATGGGCCAGGTGGATCAGGTCACGCAGCGCACGGCGTCGGCGGCGGAAGAGCTGGCGTCGACGGCGGAGCAGATGGCCGCGCAGGCCGATGCGCTGCAGCAGCTGGTCAGCGAATTCAACGTCGACGAGGTGCGCGCGCCGTCCTCACCGATGTCCGCGAGGGTCTCGCGGCCCGTTCACGTGAAGCCGGTCCGACGCAGTGGCAGTAACGGTCACGGCAATGGTCAGGGCAACGGTCACGGCAGGCTGCAGGAGATCGCCGACGCCGACGTGGACAAGCACTTCTCCCGCTTCTAGACGATTACCCGCAGGTGCACACATGAAGCTCGGCATTCGGGGAAAACTTCTCATCGCGTTCGGTGGCGTCGTCGTCACCGGCTTCATCGGCACGCTGATCATCGTCAGCATGCTGATGCAATCCGTGTCCGGGCTGCAACGCGTCATCGCGCAGAACGACGTCGCGGCGACCAAGGCGGTCGAGATCCGCCTCGCCATGATGGAGGCCAGCGACGCGATTCGCGGCTATCTCCTCGACCCCTCGAACGAGGCGGAGTATGCGCGCAAGCTCGCGGCGGACAGCGTCATGGCGACGCACGTCGCGGACCTGAAGCGCGCGGGCGCGTCCGCGAACGTGTTGAAGATGGTGGATCAGGCAGCCGCGTACGATCTGAAGACGCTGAACCCGCTCGAGGACGAAGTCCTGGAGCTCGTCAAGGCGCGCAAGCTGTCGCAGGCGCGCGATCGTTTCAACGGAGAGTATCTGGCGTCGCGCGCGCTCCTCGTGGGATTGATGGACGAAGTCGCCCGCGTATCCGCGGGCGAAAAGCAGGTGGCGCTGGACGCGGCCCAGCTCGACGCGCGTCGCGCGAAGATCTCGACGGGGGTGCTGCTGGTGCTCGTCTTCCTCCTCGCGATCCTGATCTCCGCCGCGGTCGCGGGTCGCATCGCGCAGCCGATCCTCGACACCTCCGCGAACCTGAAGCGGTTCGCGTCGGGCGACCTCACGGGGCGTCTCGAGGTCAAGACCCAGGATGAGGTTGGCGCCATGGCGCGCGACTTCAACGATTTCGCCGACGAGATCACACGCATCATCCGCGACGTGCGCGTCGCGGCGACGGCGCTGTCGTCGGCATCGGCGCAGGTGTCCGCGACGGCGGCGGGTCTCTCCCAGGGCACCAGCGAGCAGGCGGCGTCGGTGGAAGAGACGACGGCCAGCCTGGAGCAGATGAGCGCGTCGATCACGCAGAACGCGCTGAACGCGCGTTCGTCGGAGCAGGCCGCGATGAAGGGTGCGAGCGACGTCGAGGCGAGTGGCCAGGTCGCGCAGGAGACGAGTCGCGCGATGCAGACGATCGCGCAGAAGATCACGATCATCGAAGACATCGCGTACCAGACGAACCTGCTGGCGCTGAACGCGGCCATCGAAGCGGCGCGCGCCGGCGAGCATGGCAGGGGCTTCGCGGTCGTCGCGACCGAGGTCAGAAAGCTCGCGGAGCGGAGCCAGAGCGCGGCGAACGAGATCAGCGGGCTGGCGGTGAGCAGTGTGACGGTCGCCGAGCGGTCCGGAGAGCTGTTGAGGGAGCTGGTCCCCGCGATCCGGAAGACGGCGGAGCTGGTGCAGGAGGTCGCGGCGGCGAGCCGCGAGCAGGCGGCCGGCGTGAACCAGATCAACCAGGCGATGGGCCAGGTGGACCAGGTGACGCAGCGTGCCGCCTCGGCAGCCGAAGAGCTGGCGTCCACGGCGCACGAGATGGCGGCGCAGGCCGACGCGCTCCAACAGCTGGTCAGCGTGTTCACCGTGGAGGGAGACGGCGAGAGCGTCGCCCTGTCGCGGTCCATGGCACCGGTACGTCTCCCCGCCGAGGCACAATATCCCGGCTCGTCACACGACGCGAACGGCAACGGCACTGGTGACGCGAGCGCTCACGCGATCGGCCGCGCCCCTGCCACGTCGAGGCTCTCGCGTGTCTAGACAAACCATGCCGGTCACGCCGGTCGCGGCGCCGACGCAGTTTCTCACCTTCGTGCTCGCGGGCGAGGAATACGCGCTCGACATCCTCCGCGTGCGCGAGATCATCGCCTATGACACGCTGACGCGTGTGCCGGGGATGCCTGAGTGTGTGCGCGGCATGATCAACCTTCGTGGGCGCGTCGTCCCCGTGGTGGACCTCGCGCTGCGCTTCGGGTTGCCGGCCAGCGCCATCACGCCGCGCACGTCCATCGTGATGGTCGAGCTGCCCGCCGCGGACGGCGAGCTCGTCGTCGGGGTCATCACGGACGCCGTCAGCGAAGTTCTCGATCTCGACGCCGAGCGCGTCCAGCCGACGCCCTCCTTCGGAACGTCCGTGGGCGGCGAGTTCCTGAATGGCCTCGCGGAGCGCACGGACGGAAGCTCGAAGTTCGTCATGCTCCTGAACATCGACCGCGCGCTCGATCCGAGCGCCTTCGCCAGCGGCGATGCTCGCTAGCGGCCAACCGATGCCGCCTGTTCTCGACGCGACGCCGTGGCGGATGCGCGAACCGACGGAGCGCGAGTTCCGCAGCCTCGCGACGATGATCCATGATGCGTCGGGTATCGCGCTGAACGGCACGAAGCGCGCGCTCGTGACGCGCCGTCTGTCGCCGCGTATCCGGGCGCTCGGCCTCAAGGGCGTCGGAGACTACATCGCGCTCATCGCCGCGGACGCGACCGGAAACGAGTTGGTGCGCCTGCTCGACCTGATCGCGACGAACGAGACGCATTTCTTCCGCGAGCCGCAGCATTTCGAGTATCTCGCGACCCAGGTGTTCCCGCAGTGGGCGCAGGCCGCGAGCGCGGGCCGCCGGGCGCACGTCGTGCGCGCGTGGAGCGCCGCGTGCTCCACGGGCCAGGAGCCCTATTCGCTCGCGATGGAGCTGCTGACGCACCTTCCCGCGGACGATGGCTGGCGGCTGGACGTGCTCGGAACGGACATCTCCACGACCGCATTGGCCACGGCGCGCCGCGCCGAGTGGCCCATCGACCGGGCGAAGGAGATCCCCACCGCGCACCTGAAGCGCTTCATGCTGCGCGGCATCGGCGAGCGCGCCGGTCGCATGCGCGCGGCGCGCGAGCTGCGTGACGCGGTCCGCTTCGAGCGCCTGAATCTCAACGACGCCCAGTACGACGTCCCCGGCACGTTCGATCTCATCTTCTGCCGCAACGTCCTCATCTACTTCACGCCGGAAGGCCGCGCCGCGGTGATCGACCGGCTGATTCCCCGGCTCGCCCCCGACGGCCTGCTCTTCGTGGGCCATGCCGAGAGTCTTCACGCGCACCGCGATCGCCTGCGGCCGCTGCTGCCCACCGTCTACGCGAGATGCGCATGAGCGCGACGCTGACGCCTGCGTCTTCCGCGCTCCTGGGCCGCGTGCGCCGTGTGCTCGTGGTCGACGACTCCGCCGTGGCGCGGGAGGTCATCTCCACCGTGCTGCGCCGCGACGGCTTCGACGTGGATGTCGCGTCGAGCGGAAGCTCGGCGCTGCAGCGCATCGCCCTGCGCCGCCCGGACGTGGTCGTGCTCGACCTCGAGATGCCCGAGATGAACGGCTTCGAGTTCCTCGAGCGCGTCATGCGCACGTCGCCGCTACCCGTCGTCGTGTGCTCCAGCATCGCGCAGCCCGGCGCGGCCGCGGCGATCCGCGCGCTCGAGCTTGGGGCGGTCGAGGTGATCCCGAAACCGACGGGCGGTGTCCGTGCGATCCTCGAGTCCGAAGACGCGCGCATCGGCCAGGTGGTCCTCGCCGCTGCGTCGGCGCGCACACAGCAGCTCGGGGTTCGCGGCGATCAGCCCACGCTCCTCCTGTCCGCGACCAAGGCACCCCCGGCAACGGCGGTTTGGACCGGCTGCGCGATCGTGATCGGTGCGTCGACGGGCGGCACCGAGGCGTTGCGCGTGGTGCTCTCGCGGCTTCCGCCCGACGCGCCACCCGTCGCCATCGTGCAGCACATGCCGGGCGCGTTTACCTCTGCGTTCGCGCAGCGCCTCAATTCCCTGTGCGCCGTCGAGGTGCGCGAAGCCCGGGACGGAGACGTTCTTTCGCGCGGTGTGGTGCTCGTCGCGCCCGGCGGACGACACCTCGAGCTGTGCAGCGATACGCGCGGCATTCGCGCGCGCGTCTTCGACGGCCTGCCGATGTCCGGGCACCGGCCGAGCGTGGACGTGCTGTTCCGATCGGCGGCGCGCGCGCTCGGGCGCCGCGCAGTGGGCGTGCTTCTCACGGGCATGGGCAAGGACGGCGCGGAAGGTCTGCTGCGCCTCCGTGAGGCGGGCGCGCACACCATCGCGCAGGACGAGGCCACGTCCGTGGTTTTCGGCATGCCGCGGGAGGGCATCGCGATGGGCGGCGCGAGCGACGTCTTTCCCTTGCACGACATCGCGCCAGCCATGCTGGCCGCCGCGAGCCTTCGCGGCGGGCGTTCGACTCCACTTTCGACAAAATCACAGAGGCTCGTTCCATGAGTCATACCGTTCTTATTTGCGACGACGCCGTGTTCATGCGCACCATGGTCGGTGACATCCTGCAGAAGGCGGGATTCCAGATCGTCGGTGAGGCGGGGACCGGCACCGAAGCGATCGAGAAGTACAAGCAGCTGAAGCCCGACCTCGTGACGATGGACATCGTCATGCCCGAGCTCGGGGGCATCGACGCGGTGCGTGAGATCCGCAAGGTCGATCCCGCCGCGCGCGTGCTGATGTGCAGCGCGATGGGGCAGCAGGCGCTCGTCGTCGAGGCCATCCAGGCAGGCGCCAAGGACTTCGTCGTCAAGCCGTTCGTCGCCAACCGCGTTCTCGAGGCAGCCAAGCGAGTACTCGCCGCGTGACCGCCACCAATGCGCCGGGCGCCGCGCCTCAGGCGCTGAGCAGCCGCGAGCTCGATGCGTTGCAGGAAGTGGCGAACATCGGCGCGGCGCATGCCGCGACGGCGCTGTCCACGATGCTCGGCGCGCGGATCATGATCAGCGTGCCGCAGGTGCACGTCATGCCGCTCCAGGACGTGCCGCCGGTCGTGTCGTCGCAGGAGGAGCCCGTCGTCGCCGTGCTGTTGCAGATGCTCGGTGACCTGACCGGACGGACCCTGCTCGTGTTTCCGTCGGTCGTCGCGGCGCGACTGGCGGGACTTCTCACGCAGCGCGACCCCGGCTCCGACGATCGTCTCGATTCGCTCGGCGAGTCGGCGATCAGCGAGGTGGGGAACATCCTCAGCAGCGCCTACATGACGGCGTTGAGCGAGTTCCTCGGCATGATGCTGCTCCCGTCGCCCCCGACGCTGACGATGGACTCCTCGGCGCGCGTCGTTGTCGCGGCGCACCAGCAGTCCGGATCGCGGAGCAACCAGGTGTTCTGCGTCGAGAGCGAGCTGCGGCTCACCGAGATCGGCGAGCGGCTGCGCGGGTTCTTCCTGCTGCTGCCGGACGACGCGTCGCTCAACGTGATGCTGCGTACGATCCGCACGATGTAGACGTGCGCCGCCACGATGTCATTGCAGCCTGATCCCGCCTCGGCGCCGCGCGACCTGCGCCTGCTGCGATCGCTCGCGCGTCGAATCGATCCGACGGACGCGGGCGCGCACAACAACCTTGGCGTCCTGTACTACAACGCCGGGTTGTACGACGACGCGGCCGTCGCCTTTATGCGCGCGCTGGAGCTGGACCCGCGCATGGAGATCGCGCAGCGCAACTTCGAGGTCGCGTGCGTGAACTCCGGACGCGCGGAAGAGCGGATGTCCGCCCTGCGCGAACATCTGCGCGCGCACCCGAACGACCGTGACCGCCGCTGGGTGCTGGCGCGCATCTCCGCGCTGCTGGGGGATCACACCGAAGCCATCGCGCAGCTCAACGAGCTGCTCAAGGAGCAGCCGCGTGACGTCCGCGCGCTGATTCAACTCGGGCTGTGTCACAAAGCCGTGGACGCCGCCGAGGCGGCGCACGCCGCGTACACGCGCGCGCTCGAGATCGATCCGAACAGCTCGCTGCTGTACTTCCACCTTGCGGAGATCGAATACCATCGCGGGCAGAACGACCGCGCCCTCGAGCTCCTGCGCGCGGCGATCGACCGCAACGCCGAGAACTACGAGGCGTGGTATCTGCTCGGCTTCGTGCTCGGCGACATGGGGCGTCTCGAGGAGGCGCAGGATGCCGCCAAGCGCGCCCTGGAGCTCAACCCGGACCTCGGCCGCGCGCAGGCGAACCTCGCCGTCGCCGCCACGCCGATGGCCACGTACGTCGACAAGGCGCGACGCGACGCCGCGCGGAGCGAGCAGCCCGACGCGACGCCGAACGCGCCGCTCACGCACGTCACGCTCGGCCTCGCGTTCCGCAACCGCGGCTACTACGCGGAAGCGCTCGACCAGTATCAGCAGGCGCTCGAGCGCGGTGAGGACATCGACGTCGTGCAGCAGGCGATGGCGGAGCTCTGCCTCCTCCGCCGCCATGCGGCGCAGGCGCTGCGCGTGTACGATGCGCTCCTCGAGCGGCACCCGCGGCATCCGAAGCTGTGGAACGAACGTGGCGTCGCGCTGCATCAGGCGGGCCGGAGCGCCGAGGCGCTCGAGAGCTACGAGCGTGCGCTCAGCCTCGATGGCGCCTACGCCTTCGCGCTCAACAACTGCGGCGTCGCGCGGTACAACGCCGGCGACCACGACGGTGCGCGCGACATGTTCGCCCGTGCGATCGCCGCCAACCCGCGGCTGACGCCGGCGCTGCTGAACCACGCCCTGCTCCTGTACAAGTCGAAGCGTGTGCCGCAGGCCATCGAGGCGTACCGCGCCGTTCTGGACGCGGGCGACGGCACGCACCCCGTGGCCTGGAACGGCATCGGTCTCATCCTGGCCGAGCTCGGGAAGCTGGAGGAGGCGCGCACGGCGTACGCGCGCGCCGTCCATGCGCGGCCGGATTACGCGGAGGCGCACTACAACCTGAGCTTCGTGCTCACCACCCTGGGCGATGTCGAGGGCGCGATTCGCGAGAACAAGCTCGCGCTCGAGATTCAGCCGTATTACACGCAGCAGCGGTTCGAGCTCGCGGTGGACTTCGAGCTCGGCGCGCCGGATCTCGCGATCGAGCCGGACGTGCAGGAAGAGCGGACGGACGCGCCCGTCACCGATTTTGCGTTCGATGCCGGGGTTCTGGATTCCCTCTTCGGCGAGTTGAGTCCGAGCGTCGCGGCAAAGGAGACGGCGGACCGCGCGGAAGCGGACGCGTACGCCATGGCCGAGGACTTTCTGTCGAAGGGATTCCTCGACCGGGCACAGTCGGAGGCGTTGCGCGTCATGCGTCGCGGCGCCGATCCCGCGCGCGGCGCGACACTCCTCGGCGACGTCTTCGCACGGCAGCGCCTGTGGGGCGAGGCGCTGGAGCGCTACCAGGAGGCGCGGCGCACGGCGCCGGACAGCCTGCCGGCGATGACCGGGGAAGCGACGGCGCTGCTGCGCCTTGGACGAGGTGCGCAGTCGCGGGAAGTCGCCGAGGCTGTGCTGGCACGCGTCCCGGACAGCGTGGACACGCTCATGCTCGTCGCCGAAGCGCGGGAGGCTTCGGACGACGCGCGTGCCGCGCTCGTGGCGCTGAACCGCGCCCGCCAGCTCGCCCCCGGCCGCGCCGACGTGCACGCGCGCTTCGGCCACGCGTCCGCGAAGCTCGAGGACACGACGGGCGCCATTGCGGCGTACCGCAAGGCGCTCGAGATCGACCCGCGCTTCCTCGATGCGCACCTGGCGCTCGCGCATCTGTACATGGAGACGCTGGCCTTCGGCGACGCGGAGCGCGAGCTCTCCGCGGCGCTGGAGGTCGATCGCACGCACGCAGACGCGACGGTGATGCTCAGTATGCTGCGCCGCCTGTCGGGTCGCGCGCGAGAGGCGCTCCAGCTGCTCGTCGCGTTCATCGAGCGCGACCTGTATTGCTTCCCCGCGCTGATGGCGCTTGGCGAGACGCTGCTGGCACTCGAGAAGCCGTCGGACGCGCTCGTCGCGTTCAATCGCGTGCTGCGCCTCGATCCGGGTCACCTCGGGGCGCGCAGGGCGATCCGCGACATCACGAGCGCGAAACCGCAGCGCGCCGCAGCGTCCAGGGGACGGGGCGCCTGATGCCGATCTCCGCATCGCTCCGCGAGCTGGCCATCTCCGACGTCTTCCAGCTCATGCAGCTCGGGCAGAAGACAGGCATGCTGCGCGTGACGTCCGCCGCGACCAACGACGAAGGCATCGTATTGTTCGAGAACGGCCGCGTCATCCACGCCAGCATTCGCGGGCGTGCGTCGTCGGCGGAAGATCGCCTGCTCGCCGCCGGCCGCATCAGCGAGCTCGATCTCGAGTACGCGCGCCGCATGGCGGCAAAGAATGGGCGGGGCAACACAGCGCTCGACATCCTGATCGCGGCGGGATCGGTCTCGCCGCGGCTCGTGGAGCAGGAGACGCGGGCGCACATCGAGAGCGTCGTGTACGAGCTCATGTCGTGGCGCGACGGCTTCGCGTCCTTCGAGGCGAAAGCCATCGACGACATCCAGCTCGAGCGGCGCGTCGAGCTGACGGCGGAATCGCTGCTCATGGAGGGCGCGCGGCGCGCCGACGAGTGGGCGCGCATCGCCGACACGGTGCCGGACCTCGCCGCCGTAGCGCAGATCGTGCCGGACGCCGCCGAGGACAACACGCGCGTCGATCTCGCGCCAGAGGACTGGGAGGTGCTCGGCCTCGTCGACGGGATCCGGGACGTGCGGGCGATCGCTTCCGTCCTGATGCGCGCGCCGTTCGACGTCGCCAAGGTGCTGCACCGCCTCGTCCTCAGCGGGCTCGTGGAGATTCGCGCATGAGCGCGGCGCAGGAATACCAGAAGTTCGTCAGCAACATCGCCTCGACGATCGCGGAGCAGTTCCGGTCGGCAGAACCGGAGCCGGCCGCGCGCGAGGCGGCTGCGACCGTGCCGGCGGCGGCGCTCACGGCGCCGGAGCCGTCCGACGTCGATCGCGAGAAGTTCGTCTGGACCTTCCCCGACACCGCGGCCCGGCTGATCGAGGACGTGTCGTGATCGCGATCAAGGGCTCGCTCGCCGAAGCGTCGCTGCCCGACGTGCTCCAGCTGCTCGCCATGGGTCAGAAGACGGGCTGTCTGTCGCTGACGCAGGAAAAGAACTTTGCGTCCGTCTACTTCGACGGCGGGCGGATCACGTACGCCTCGATCGTGAACAGGCGCGATCGCATCGGGGAGCGCCTGCTTCGCGCGGGCGTGATCACCGTGGAGACGCTGCGCGGCGCGCTCGAGGAACACAAGGCAACGCCGGGCTCGCGCCTTGGCGACCTGCTCATCGAGCGCGGACTGGTGAAACGCGAGACGATGCTCGAGCAGATCCGCCTCCAGGTGGAGGAGCGGGTCTATCTGCTCTACACCTGGCACCACGGCACCTTCCACTTCGACGCCGGCGTCGAGCCCCCATACCGCGAGAACCGCCTGGCGATCAGCCCGGAGTCGCTGATGCTGGAGGGGGCCCGGCGCGCCGACGAATGGGCCCTGATCTCGAAGTCGATCCCGTCATTCGACATCGTGTTCGAGGTCGACAAGGCGGCGCTCGAGGCGGCGCGCGCGTCGGTTACCGACGACCAGCGCCGCGTCCTCGCGTACGTCGACGGCAGGCGCGACGTCACCGGCGTGATGGATGGCGCCGGCCTCGCCGAGTTCGACGTCGCGAAGGCGCTGCACGAGCTGCGCGCTGCGGGTGTCGTGCACGAAGTGCAGCGCGCCGCACAGCCGGACGCTGAAACGCCGGCGGACAGCCGCATCGACGAGCACCGGAATCTCGGCGTGGCGTTCTATCGCGCCACCATGTTCGAGGAGGCACAGCGGGAGTTCCTGCGCGTGCTCGAGCTCGAGCCGACGGACGCCGAAGCACGCGCCTATTCGGCGCTGATCCTGATGCGGCAGGCGAAATGGGCAGAGGCGGTGCAGTCGTACGCCGCGCTGGCGTCCGTGAAGCCGACGCCACCCATCTTCCACAATCTCGGGCTCGCCCTCGAGCGTCTCGGCCGGTACACGGACGCGCGCATTGCGTTTCAGACCGCCGCCAAGCTGTCTCGCGGCACAGATGCGCGCATCCAGACGTCGCTTGGCGCGGTGTCGTTCATGCTGCGCGACGCGAACAGCGCGGACAAAACTCTCACCGCCGCGAAATCCCTGTGGACACCTCAGCCGCCGGCATACTGGTACCACTATGCGGCGCTCTCGGCCGCGGCGCTGGGCGACTTCGAGCGGGCGCGGACGCTGTTGGAGCAAGGCGTCGCCGAGCACCCGAAGGTGGCGGTGCTGCACAACAATCTGGCGGCGCTGCACGAGCGCCTCGGGGCGTACGAGAAGGCGATGGAGGCGGCCAAACGAGGATTGGCGGAGGATCGCACCATCCCGCAGCTGCACAAGAACGTCGGGGATCTACTGTATCGCGTCGGCAGGCACGATCAGGCGTATGACGCGTTCCAGCAGAGCGTCGCGCTCAACCCGGCGCGCGGCAGCGACGTCTATCTCAAGCTCGGCAACATCCTTCTCAAGCGGCAGCAGCGCAACGAAGCCTCGGAATGCTGGCAGCGCGCGCTCGAGATCGACCCGGACAACGCCATCGCACGGAACAATCTGGATACCCTCGCGCGGATGAGCGCGTGACGGGGATCTACGGCGACGTCGTCGCAGCCCTCGGCGCTCGCCTGGCGGCGGACGACGCGCTGGAGCAGAAGGACGCGATCAAGGCGGACATCATCGAGCTCTTTCGCACCGTCGACCAGCAGATCGCCGAGCTGTCGGCGGCGAAGGAAGCGATCAAGGGACTGATCGAGCGCTGGAAGGGGCTGGAGTCCGGGGCCGCGACGCTCACCCCGGAGTTCAGCGCCGCGAATCCAGTGGTCCACGCGGATCACATCGGCGCGTCGACCTTTGTCGAAAAGGGATGGAGCCTGTTGTCGCTCGGGGACTACGCGGCGGCCGAGCAGGCCCTGATGCGCGCGATCGAGCTTTCCCCGAACGACCCGAACTCCGAGGCGATGCTCGGCTGGGCGATGATGCTGCAGGAGAAGCACGACGATGCGCTGATGTGGTTCCAGAAGGTGCTGGTGCGCGAGCCGCAGAATTCCGTCGCGCGGATCAACGTCGGCTACATCTGCCTGAAGAAGAAGATCTTCGGCGAGGCGATCGAGCACCTGTCGCGCGCGATCCGCCTCGACAACGACAAACGCGCGACGCTGTACGCGCATTTCTATCTCGGCCTGGTGTACCTCGAACGCGACATGTTCCGCGACGCGCAGACGTTCTTCCAGGCGACTATCCAGCACGGACCGAACTTCGTCCAGGCGTACTACGAGCTGGGGCGCGCGTTCTCGCTGAATGGGCAATACGAGGAGGCGCGAAATGCGTGGAAGGCGGGGTACGCGGCCAACAAGTTCAATCCGTGGGGCCGCCGATGCGCGGAGGCGCTGAACGCGGTGGAGAGCCAGGTAGTGCTGAGTGGGGAGGGCTGAGGGCTGAGGGCTGAGGGATGAGGGCTGAGGGATGAGGGCTGAGGGATGAGGGCTGAGTGCTGAGGAGTGAGATTTGAGGACTAATGCGCCTTCCTCAGCCCTCAGCCCTGAGCCCTCAGCACTCACCTCAGCCCTCAGCACTCACCTCAGCCCTCAGCTCTTGGCCTCAGCTTCTCACCAGAATCAGGTAGCGCGACGTATTCCAGAAGCGCTCCGGATTCTCGATCGTGAGACCGCCGACGATGCCGCCGTCCTTCCAGTCCTGCGGCACCGAGTAGGACCCGTTCTGCTGCGACACGATCTTGAACACGCCCTCCGGCAGCAGGATCGTGGTGTCGCTGCGCAGGTCGAGCTTCGTGAACACGCTGGGATCGAGATCCGGCGCGGGCGTCACGCGGCGCTTGCCAGCGACGAAGTAGCGCTTGCGTCCCGTCGGCACGAGCACGCCCTTCTGCACGAGCTCCTCTCGCGTTCCGGACACGACATACACGGTGTTCTTCTCGGACACGAGCGTGTCGACCTTGCGGCTCAGCGACTGAATCTGCGCCGTCTGGCCGTTGATCACCTCCTGCAGCTCGGCGCGCTGCCGCTCGGCGTCGGCCTTCGCCTCGGCCAGCATCCGTTCCCAGCCCTCGATCTGGAGCTTGAACGTCGAATCCTTGTCGGAGATCTCCTTCCGGAGACCGGCGATGCGGCCGCGCGCGGCGTCGAGCCGCTCGACCAGCTGGGCGACGCGCGCGAGCGTCGCATTGCGCTCCTCGTTGACCTCGATCAGCTCCGACGACGTGAGCAGCTGCTTGGGCTTCGGCGTCAGCGACCGCGCGCGCGCGAGCTCCTTGTTGACTTCGTTGACGAACATCGACGCCTGCATCGTCTGCTCCGCGAGCTCGCTGCGGAGGAGCGAGAGGGAGTCCGCTCGAATTGAATCGACGAGGACGACGGGTTCCGGTGCGTCGTTACAGGCGGCGACGACCGAGGCGAGGAACAGGACGAGAATCATGCGAACGTTTTTCATGGAGCACCCCCTGCGAAGGGAAAGAGTTTGGATGCCTCCCTCCAAAGCACCGGGAATGCCGGGTGCCGCCTGATCTCAACTTCGTGCGACTCCTCGGCTTACAGGCACAGCGCGGATCCGTCCGCACAAGACAATTCGGGGAACGGGGAAAGTTTCCCTGATCCGGGCGCCGATTAAGATGAAGCATGAAGACGCTCGGCCTGATCGGCGGCATCACCTGGCTGTCCACTGTCGAGTATTACCGCGGCCTCAATGAGGTCGTGAGCCGCCGCGCCGGCGGCACGCACTATCCGAAGCTCGCCATGTACTCGCTCGACTTTGGAGAAGTGCGGGCATACACGCAGCGCAACGACTGGGACGGTTTTCTCGAGCTGGCGTGGGGTGTCGCGCGGCATCTGCGCGACGCGGGCGCGCAGGGTCTCCTCCTCTGCGCCAACACGGCGCACATCGTCGCGGACCGTCTGCAGGCGCGCATCGGCCTGCCCGTCATCAACATCGTCGACGCCACGGCGCGCGCGATCAACGCGGCTGGCGTTGACACGGTTGCATTGCTGGGAACCCGCTTCACGATGGAGATGGATTTCTTCCGCGAGCGCCTGGAGGAGAACGGTGTCACGGCGCTCATCCCCGAGGAAGACGACCGCGCCTTCATTCACGCGTCGATCTTCGACGAGCTGTCGCGCGGCGAATTCCGTCCCGAGACGAAGCAGCGCTACCTGCGCATCATCGAGGGGTTGCGGGCGCGCGGCGTGGCTGGTGTGATACTCGGATGCACCGAGATCCCGCTGATCGTCAAGCCGGCGGACGTCGCGCTGCCCCTGTTCGACACGACGCTGATCCACGTCGACGCGGCGGCGGACTTCATCCTCGCTGACTGACGCTGCAGCACCTGGACGACGTCAGGCGCGCGGCGGCCGAAATCCCGGGCCTGGAGCTGCGCTCCGCCGAGTTTCTCGGCGAGGGTTGGACGTCACGCGCGTATCTCGTCAACGACGCGCTCGTGTTTCGTTTCCCGAAAAGTGCTGACGTATGGAGCGACCTTGACCGCGAGATCGCGTTTCTGGCCTACGCGAGCAGTCGCCTCCCGGTGCGCGTGCCGCAATACATCTTCGTCCGTCATCCCGAACGCAGTGAGGGATCTGCAGTTCGTCGTCATTCCGAGCGAAGCGAGGAATCTGCACCTCGCCGTCATTCCGAGCGAAGCGAGGAATCTGCAGTTCGCAGTGGATTCGCCGTCTACGAGTACCTCCGAGGCACGTCGCTAACGGCGCCGGATCTATCGCCGACCGTCGGGCAGCAAGTCGCGAACCTGCTCCGCGCACTGCACCGACTCGAGCCTCCGCCGGACGTCGACGCGCTCCTGCCTCGCGAGGACCCGCGCGCCGCGGTAGACGAGTATCGCGCCGGCATCGACGGCGTCTCGCTTCACCTGTCGCGCGAACAACGCGCCGCGCTCGATCGTGTCTTCGACGACTACACCGGCGATCCGCGCAGCTTCCACTTCACGCCACGCGTCCTCCACGCCGATTTCAGCGCGGAGCACATCCTCTCGGACGGCGCGGGCAAGATCACGGGGATCATCGACTGGGGTGACGTGTCGTGGGGAGATCCGGATTACGACTTCGCCTACCTCTACGCGGATTTCGGGCTGCCCTTCGTCCGTGACGTCGCGCGTGCATATGGACACGCGAACATTGACGCGCTCGCGGCGAAGCTTCGCTACTTCGCGGTCGTCGATCAGATCGACACGATCGCCCTGAGTGCAGGTCGCGCGCTCCCGGGGCAAGTCGACGCCGCCGTAGCACGCTTGCGCGAGCTACTGGATCAGCCCGCCACGGCTGGTCCATACCATATATAACGCGCCAGCGCGGCTCGGAGCACGAGCATCACGATCAGCGCCGCCGGCACGAGCACGAATGCCATCCGCAGCCCCCGCGCTTCGGCAAGGACGCCCGTCGCATAGGGCATCAGCATGCCGCCGGTCAGTGCCATCGTGAACACGATGCTCAGCGCGGTGCCGGAGAGGAGCGTGTAACGATCCACCACGAAGGCGAGGATCACCGGAAAGACGGGCGCGAACGCGCAGCCGAGCAGAAAGACGCAGATCGCGGCCGCCGCGACACCCTGCGTCGACACGAGCCAGAGAGAAACGACGAGTGCTGTCCCCAACGCGACCGCGAGCCCGCGCTGCCGTGCCGCGGGCGTCAGCGCGAAGCCCAGCGTCAGACGCGTCACCATGAGACCGAGCCAGAACAGGGCGAGGTAGATCGGCGCACGCTCGGCGGCGACGCGCAGCTCCGCGAACAACGTCGGCGTGAATCCTCCGAGAATCGACTCGATGCCGCTTTCGAGAAAGAGCATGAAGCCCATGAGCAACAGCGCCCTGTCGCTGAGCAGGGCGCGCGTCTCGCGGAGCGAAACACCATGTGGCTGCTTCGGCGCGGGCAGTGAAGCGAGCGCCGTGAGCGTGAGGGGAACGACTGCGACCGAGCCACACACGGCCAGAATCGCCGGCTGCGAAAATCGGCCTGCGAGACTGGCGAGAACGAATGGCACCCCTGCCGCGCCGATGCCGAAGAAGCCGCCGACCAGCGCCAGTGCGCCGGTGCGCTGCTCGCCGCTCACGTCCGCGACCAAGCCGTTTGCCGCGCCGTTCACCATGCCGCCGAAGAATCCCGTCAGCAGCAGCCCGCCGCGCAGCCATGCGATGGACGGCGCGAACGCGATGGCCTCGAGGCCACACCCAATGGCCGCGAATGCGACGACCAGCATGCCGCGGTAGCCGCGACGATCGACGATGGGGCCGAATACCAGCGACCCGCCGAGGACGCCGAGACTGAGCAAAGAGAGAAGCGCGCCTGCGTCACGCATGTCGATGCCGAAGCGAACGACGAGGCTCGGAAGGGACGCACCCAACGTCGTGAGCACGATACCGAACACGATCATGCTCAGGGACGCGATGACGAGAGCTATTCGGCGCGAGGTGATCACCGCGACGCGATCGCTGCTTCCTCCTCCGTCATCTCCACCGGAATGTCCGCGAACAGCGGTGTGCTGAGGTAACGCTCACCTGTATCGGGAAGCATGCACAGGACGCTCGACCCCTTCGGAGCGTCGCTGCACACCTGGATCGCGCCGGCGAAGGTGCCGCCGGCGGAGATCCCGACGAAGATGCCTTCCTTCTGCGCGAGCTGCCTGCTCCACTTCATCGCCTCCGGCGCGGGAATCGTGATGATCCTGTCCACGTAGCCGGCATCGATCGCGTCGCCGGCGAGCTTCGGGATGAAGTCCGGGCTCCAACCCTGGATCGGATGCGGTTTCCACGACGGATGGCGAGACGCCGGCGATCCGTCCGATTTCCGTTCCTGCTTCGTGCCGCTCGTCATCATCGGCGCGTCGGCCGGTTCGCAAACGACGACCTTCGTCTCGGGCCGCTCCTTCTCCAGCACGCGCCCGACGCCCTTGAGCGTCCCCCCCGTGCCGATGCCAGTCACCCAGTAATCCAGCCGTTCGCCCTTGAAGTCGTCGATGATCTCGCGCGCAGTGGTGCGCGAATGGAAATCGGCGTTCGCCTCGTTCTCGAACTGTCGGGTGAGAAACCAACCGTTCGCCTGCGCGAGCTCGACCGCCTTGCGTACCATGCCCGTGCCGCCCTCTGGGGCGGGGGTGAGAATCACCCTCGCACCGAGGAAGCGCATCAATTTGCGGCGTTCGACACTGAAGCTCTCAGCCATCGTGACGACCAGCGGATAGCCCTTCTGCGCGCATACCATCGCGAGGCCGATCCCCGTGTTACCGCTCGTCGCTTCGATGACCGTCTGGCCGGGCTTGAGCGCTCCGGACCTCTCTGCGTCCTCGATGACGCCGAGTGCGAGGCGATCCTTGACCGAACCGAGCGGATTGAACGCTTCGATCTTGACGAAGAGGCTCACGTGTGCGGGCGCGAGCCTGTTGACCTTCACGACGGGAGTATTGCCGACAGTTTGGAGGATGTTCGCGAATCGAGCCATGGGATTGCGGAATCAGGGGAGGTTTGGGAGGGGGAAGGGAAGTCGAAGCGTGTGTTATACATAGCGCCTGCCTGTAAATCTGCTTCAGGGCCGTCACGATTCGTGTGACTATATTGGATGCTGGTGGAGTTGAAAGGATCTACGCTCCATCGGCAGTTCCCGCCTCCTGTTATAGATGAACCCCTTCGGTCGTCGCTACTTAGACCGCTGAAGCACGCGGTCTCCATCCCCAATTCGAAGACGCAGTGAGCTGGTTCCGGTCGATGTCGGTCGAGCGCAAGCTCCCACTGTTAATGACCGCGGTGCTTGCCATCGTCATGGCCGCCGCCGTCTCGATCACGTATCGCGTTCTCCGCGACAGCGCGGAGGCGTCCGCGCGCGAGCGCATGACGCGAGGCGCGGAAAGCATCGCGGGGATGATCGACCGAACGCTCGGTGATCGGAAGCCGCGCGTCTACGCGTTCGCGAACGGGCCCATGCTGGCGGCGCTCCAGTCGCGTGACACGGCGCGCATTGCGCGTACGTTGGCAGAGTCTCCCGGTCCGGAGGACGCATATCCGGTCGAGCTGTGGGACGCGCGGGGCGCGCGCGTCCGCACGGCCGGCGAGCCTGTATCCGCGGCGGAGCGATCGGCCGCGTTCAGCTTTCTCGCGGAACGGCCGTTGTCGGGGCTGCGAAGGGACTCCGCGATCATCACCCCGCTGTACGCGCACGGCGATCGCGTCAACTTCTGGGTCATCGCGCCGATCGTTGACGGCAAGACGCTGCGCGGCTACGTCGCGCACCGCCGCAGGCTCACCGGTTCGCCGGGAATGATCGCGAGCCTCATGGACATCGTGGGTGAGCACGCGGTGCTGTACGTCCGCAACCAGCGGTCCGACACGTTCTGGGTCAAGCTGATTACCGGCGGGGCGGTGTCGCGTCCGGTGAGACGGGATTCCATCCCCGGTGTGGCCTACGACGTCATGACCGACGGCACGACGTTGCTCACGACGGAAGCCCGCCTCGGCGAATTTCCGTGGGTTGCGGTGCTGGCCGCGCCGCGGGCGCAGGTGCTTGCGCGCGTGCGGGCCGTGGTCACGCGCCTCGCGCTCCTCGCCATCGCGCTCGCCGCGATCGGTGCACTGGTCGCGTGGTTGATCAGCCGGCACATCACGCGGCCGCTCGCGTCGCTCGCGAAGGCGGCGAAGTCGATCGCGCAGGGCGACTACTCGCGACGCGCGGTCGTGCGCGGCGACGACGAAGTGGGTCGTCTGGTCGGCACCTTCAATCGCATGGCGGACGAAATCGCGACGACGCATCGCGAGCTCGAGCAGCGCACCCGGGACGCGGAGTCCGCGCGCGCCGAGGCGGAAAGCGCGAATCGCGCGAAGGCGGACTTCCTCGCCGTGATGAGCCACGAGCTGCGCACGCCGTTGAACGCGATCGCCGGCTACACGGAGCTGCTCAGCCTCGGTGTCTATGGGCAGCTGAGCGCCGAGCAGCAGGACGCGCTCAGGCGCATCGCAAACAACGAGCAGCACATCACGACGCTTATCAAGGAGCTGCTCAACTTCGCGCGCATCGATGCGGGCCAGGTGCAGTACGAGATGGCCGACGTCGTCGTCAATCAGGCGCTGTCGGCCGTCGAACCGGTCGTGGCACCGCAGATGCGCGCCAAGTCGCTTGGCTTCTACTCGCCGGTTTGCGATCCCGTGCTCACCGTCCGCGCCGATCCCGCCAAGTTGCAGCAGGTGCTCCTCAACCTCGTGGGCAACGCCATCAAGTTCACGCCCGAACGGGGCGACATCTCGATCGCCGTCGAGCACGACGCCCAGGACGTGCGCATCATGGTGCGCGACACGGGAATGGGCATTCCCGAGGATCGCCTCGTGTCGATCTTCAATCCCTTCGATCGCGGCGAGCGCGCGCTGAGCAAGCGGCACGAGGGGGTGGGGCTCGGTCTCGCGATCGCGCGCGATCTGGCGCGCGGCATGGACGGCGACGTGACCGTGACGAGCGAGCGCGGGAAGGGATCGATCTTTACCGTGCGTCTGGTGCGCGCGGCGGACGCCACCAGGGGCGTCGGCCCGGGACGTACCAGCCGGCCGTCCCTCGTCGTCGGGGCGGATTGAGCGCAGGCTGGCCGTCGACCATGAAATGCACTGCGCTGTGCCTGGCGCTTTGTGTGAGCGCTTCCGCGAACGTGCTCACCGCGCAGCCGCTCGTGCAGCCGATGCCGCCGGCGTCGATGATTCGCGTCGACACGGGGCTGGTGTTTCATCAGTGGAGCGACACGACACTTCGCTTCGATCTGTACCGCCCGAGGTCGGGAGCGAATCTGCCGGTCCTGATCATCTACAACGGATTCGCGTCGCCCGGCATCAGGCAGCGGGAGCAGCAGGTCGGTTGGTCGAAGCTCGCGGCGGCGGCCGGGATTGCGGCCGTGGGCTACGACTCGCATCCCGGAGGAGAGAGCGCGGACTTCGACTCGGTCACTGCCTACCTGCGCAAACACGCCTCCGAGTACGGGATAGACGCGTCACGGCAGATCTTCTTCGCATGGTCAGGGCACGTGAGCCGGGGGCTCGGTGTCGCGATGGACACGACCCGGCGCGACATCCGCGCCGCGGTCTTCTACTACGGCGTCGGCAGGGTCGCCGAGCTGCGCATGGATCTGCCGACGCTCTTCGTCCGGGCGGGACTCGACAATCCGTCCCTGAACCAGGCGCTCGATGACGTCATCCGTCGCGGGCTGACGTCGAACGCCCCGATCTCGGTCATCAACTACGGCAGCGGGCTGCACGGATTCGACGGCCTGAACGACAACGCCCTCACGCGCCAGATCATCGCGCAGACGCTGGCGTTCATGACGGCGAACGTGGAGCCCGCGATCCGCGGGACGCTCGACAGCGATGCGGGCGTCGCGCGCGCGGCGGCGTCCCTGGCTCGACGCGACTGGGCGACCGCGGTGCCGGCGTACGAGCGGCTCGTCGCCGCGAATCCGCAGAGCTCCGAGATGAATCTGCGACTTGGCCAGTCGCTCCTCGGCGCCGGCGAGTATCGGCGCGCGCTGGTGCATCTGCAGCGCGCGTGGGATCTGAGCAACGGCGGGCGCGCGCGCGACATCGGCATACCTGCGGCGACCGCGGCGTCGAAGCTCGGCGATTTCACGGCCGCGGAGCCGTGGCTGCGGATCCTGATGACGCGAGGGTTCACGACGCAGCAGATCGCGGCCGACACGAATTTCGCCGGCCTGCGCGGCAATCCGGGCTTCGAGGCGTTCATCCGTTCTGCGCGACCCTGAGTCGCGGTACATTTCCTGTTCTCGATTGCTGGACGAGACAGGAGGATGGATGAAAAAGAATGACGCCGTTGACAAGCTCGATCGCGTAGGCAACACGCTCAACGACCTGAACGCCAGCGCCTGGAACACGGCGCTCAACCCCACCTCGTACGGATGGGCGCGCAGCATCTTCAGCGTGGCGACGATCCCCGTGCTCAGCGCGGCATCGATCGGTCACCTCGTGACGTCGGCCGTCGTGAAGCAGATCGAGCCCGACACCTTCGAGAAGATCACGGAGCTCGGCGGCAAGAAGACCGACAAGTGACGGCCACAACTCGGAGAATGTGAATGCTGACGACGCGTACGTTCATCGGCGGCGGCTTCGCGATACTCGCCCTCGCGGCATGTCACCGGAACAAGCCCGACGAGCACACGGCGCACATGAGCGCGCGCGACATGGCGGCTCCCATGACCGCGGCGACCATGATGCAGGGAAACGCCGCGCTGCCGCCGAGCAACAACCAGGCAAAGACGCGTCTCGCCGCGAGCCCGCGCCACGGGGAGTGGGTGAAGGTTGCGTGGGAGCCCGGCTCGAGCGATTCGCTCATGGCGTGGGTCGTGTACCCGTCCACGTCGAATCCGAAGACGCCCGTGGTCGTCGTCATTCACGAGATCTTCGGGCTCTCCAGCTGGGTGCGTGGCGTCGCCGACCAGGTGGCGGCCGACGGGTTCATCGCGATCGCGCCGGACTTGATCTCGCGCGTCCGCGGCGGACCGAGCACGGAGGAGCTGTCCGGCGACTCGGCGCGCAAGCTGATCGTGGGCGTGAACACCGCCGAGCGGAATCGCGGCATTGCGGCCGTCGCGCGATACGCGATGTCGCAACCGTCCGCCGCCCAGCGTTACGCGGTGATCGGGTATTGCTGGGGCGGGAGCACCGTGTGGGCGCACGCGGTGAACGGCGGGATACCGGGCTTCGCGGGGGGCGTCGCCTTCTATGGCGCGCCGTACATGACGGGCACGGCGCCGAACGTCGCGCCCAACGCGGACTCGCTGGCGAAGATCACGAAGCCCGTGATGCTGCTGAACGGGTCGAAGGACCAGCGCATCGGCGCCGCGATGCCCGCGATCGACTCGATCATGAAAGGGCTTGGCAAGAGTTACGTCGGCCGGAACTACGACGGCGCCGTTCACGGATTCCTGCGCGCGCAGGACGACCCGCGGCCGCAGAACCGTGACGAAGCGGAAGAGCAGGCAAATCTCGCGGCGACGAAAGACGCCTGGCCGCGGACGCTCGACTTTCTGCGGAGAAATCTCGGGCGGTAGGGCTCAGCGCGTGAGGGGACCAGCAGCCTGGCCGTCTAGGGCGGCTTCCTTCCGAAGAACTGAATCAGGTTTCCGGCGTTGTCTCTCACGATCACGTTCGGCGGCTGGCCGGCGCGCGCGGGAAACGGTCCCAGCGCGATCGGCACGCCGCGCGCGCGCAGTTGCGCCAGCGTAGCGTCGTAGTCGTCCACGGTGAGGCCGACCTTGAAGATGCCGTGCACCTGATAGTTCGCACCAACGCCTGGAGCCACATCGCGCAGAGAGCGCGCGTCGTCGCGCTGGATCAGCTCCACCGTCAGTCCGCCTCCCTCCAGCACGGTGGCCGCCGCGCCGTTCGCTTTCGGCGCCCGCATGACGACGCTGAGGCCGAACTTCTCCGCGTACCATTTCGTGCTCGCCTCGAGGTCGGATACGGAAAGCGCGAAGAACGCGCCGGAGGACTTGAATGGAGGGTCGGCGCCGCGCTGCCGCTGCTGCGCGAACGTCAGCCCGGGCAGCACGAAGAGCAGCGCGGGTCCAACCATCCTCATCGTGGCTGCCACGAGGTCACCTGTCGCGCGCCTGTCCCATCGGCGTTCATCACCCAGATGTGCATGGTGCCCGTCCGGTCGCTGTGAAACGCGATGCGCTTGCCATCGGGAAACCAGGACGGGGCCTCATCGACGTAACCGTTGTCGTGCGGCGCCAGCTTCGTGATCGCGCCCGTCGCCACCTCGACGACATAGATGTGACCGACGCGCGCCGCCGGATTGGGATTGTCCCGTGTGACATGGAACGCGATCGTCTTGCCGTCCGGTGACCACGCGGGACGCGCCGGACGTCCATCGGCGGAGGTGATACCCGTAACGGCCCTGACGTCGCTGCCGTCCGCGTTCATCACGAAGATCTGCATGTTCGACGTGGTGAAGTCGAAGCCGGCGTACGTGAGGCGGGAAAGATCGGACGACCAGCTCGGATTCGTTGGCGCGGGCCGCGTGGTGTCACTGATCGAGCGCTCGTTCGCGCCGTTCGCCGCGTACACTTTCAGAAGCGGCCTGGGCTCTCCGGCGAGAGAGACGAGATAGCTGCCGTTGGGGGCCGCGCCTGCCTCTCGCCCAGGGAGCGTGGCAACCGCCTTCAGGTTGGACCCATCCGCGTTCACGGTGAACGTCCGCGCAGAGTCGCCCGAGCGTGTCGACGTGAAGAGCCGTGAGCCGATCCAGCTGGGCCGCTCGTCCCACTGCGGCGTGCGCGTGAGCTGTCGCTCGCCCTGTCCATCCGCGCCGATGACGTACGTGTCGCTCTGCTTTCCGTCGCGCACCGCGACGAATGCGATATGCCGTCCATCCGGCGACACCGCCGGCAGCGTGCCGCCCGTCCGTTTCATTCCCTCGCCCGTCCGCAGCGGGGTCGCGGCGGTAACGACCGGCAGCTTGCGCTTCGACCAGTCGTCGTACGATCCGTCGTAGAGCTTCACGGGTTTGCCGAGGAGACGCGACACGAAGTACGTGCCGCTCGCCCGGAAGCCGACGGCACAGTACGCGATGACCGTGTCGCCGGGCTCGGCCCGCTCGTCGAAGAGTCGCTCGAGCGTCGCGCGATCGGCGAGCTCGAAGTCGTTGAGGTTCGTGAAGTACTGGCGCCAGTCGACGAACCGCGCGCCGTCGATGTGCCCATTCGCGCCCTCCGCGCCGATGTATTCGCCGACTGTCCGCGTATCGAACAGCGCCGTTCCACGCTTGTGCATGTGATCGAGCACCCACTCCGCCGACGCAACGATGTCGGCGCGCGGCGCGCGCGCGCTCAGCCGTCCCGGCGTCACGCTGCGCGCCGCGCTCTCGATCGGCCGGCCCTCGCGCTTCCACTTCGTCAGTCCGCCGTCGAGCACGGACACGCGCGGGTGACCGAGATAGTCGAGAGAGTAGAAGGCGCGGGTGACGCTGAGCGGCTGCCCGGTCAGCACGACGTGCGAGTTGTCCGACACGCCGACTGAGGCGAACAGGGAGCGCAGCGAATCCGGGGATGGCAGCTCGTTCGCCAGACCGTTCGCCGGCACCGCAAACGCCGCGTAAGGCACATACCGCGTTCCCGGGATGCGTTCCGCCGTGGCGTCGGGTTGTCGCCCGCCGGCCTGGATGACGACGACGTTCGAGTCACCGAGATGCGCCGCGAGCCATTCCGTGGAGACGACGAGCGGTACGCCCTGTGCCGCCGCGATACTGGCGCCCGCCAGCAGCGCCGCGAGAGATGGGAGAAGTCGCATCATCCAGAATGCCGCGAAACACCCTCGCACCGCTACGGCCTCGCAGCGACAGCCATCCTGTCTGCAGCGACGCCAATGCGCGGTGCAGGGGACTGCTGCACCTGTCATTCTGAGCGAGCGTAGCGAGCGAAGAATCTAGCCGGCACTGGTTAGATCCTTCGCTCCGCTCAGGATGACCGGTCGGCTTTCGTTAGCGTGGCGAGGATGCCGGCAGGCCAAGCGCGCCGTTGATCCAGCGCACGAGAGGAAGCAGCCCCTCGTACTCGCGCGCGAGGAGATCGGGCAGCTTTGCACTGGTGACCTGCGCGTCGCTCAGCTTGCGCCCGCACGTGAACGACTGGAAGCGCAGCCACTTCGCGGCGGGATGATCCTCGCCGTAGCCTCGCGGCATCCGCTTCAGCGCTCCTTCGTCGTTCAGCGTGTAGCCGCGCGGCAGGCTGCGCGTCATCGCGATGAACTTCGCCGGCTTCTCCGCGATCGCGTCCCGCAGCTTGTTGAGCATCGGGCGCGGGGGCATCCAGAGCCCGGCGCCGATGAACGACTCTCCGGGTTCGAGATGGAAGTAGAACCCCGCGCTGCCTTCGGCGCCCTCGCTCCCGACGCCGCGCGTCGTCGACCGATGGTGGAACCAGCACCCCGCGTTGGTCTTGTACGGCGACTTGTCCTTGGAGAAGCGAATGTCGCGATTGATGCGAAACATCGAGCGCTTCGGGTCGCCCCCGATTTCGGGAGCGAAGCTGCCGAAGCGCACGTCCATGTCGTTGATGAGGGCACGCATGGGTTCGCGGACCTGCGACTCGTACTCGGCGCGGTGCGCCTCGAACCACGGCTTCTCGTTGTGCGATTTGAGTCCGCGCAGGAACCGCAGCGACGCTGGCGTGAAAGGCATGTGGGTCGTCTCCTGTCCTATACGGACGCGAGCTGTTCCTCGACGCAGCGCTTGAGCGCATGCAGCTCGTCCGCGAACCACTGATCGACGTTGGGCGGAACCCCCTCGCCGAAGATCGCGGTAACCTGATACAGCGAACGGCCATCGGGCAATGCCGTGACGCGCGTCGGCCACCGCTGCGCGGTTTCCATCGTCGGGCCGCTCCACCAGTCGAGCACTCCCTGATCCCGATCGCCCGTGACGCCGAAGTACGCCTCGCCGGCCGGCGTCGTCACGATCGCCCCGCCGTCGATGAGCCGAATGCCCTTGCACCAGTGGATGGACCAGCGCGGCATGTTGGAGAGGTCCTCGACGAAGTCGAAGAGGATCTCGGGAGCGGCGTCGACCACCACGTGATAGCTGCGGATGTTTACGGCGTCTGACACGGTGTCTCCTTGTTCGTGGGGATCGCACAATAACGGCAATCATGCCATCTTCTGGCATATTTCCTCGTAACGTTTCGCCATGCAGCGCATCGACCGGCTGGATCTGCTGACGCGAGTTCTCCGCGACCGCCCCGGCATCACCGTGGCCGGTCTCGCCCGCGAGCTCGGCGTGAGCGCGCGCAGCGTCTTTCGCGACATCGATCATCTCCGCGAGCGCGGGTATCCCATCGAGGCGGACCGCGGACGCGGCGGTGGGGTGCGTCTGCATGCGAGCTGGGGGCTCGGCAAGGTGCTGTTGTCGAGCGAAGAGGCGCTCTGCACGCTGCTCAGCCTCGCCATCAGCGAGAAGCTTTCGTTCCCGATGTTCTCCGCGGACGTCTCCCGCGCGCGCAAGAAGATCGTCGACGCCTTCCCCAGCAGCGAGCGGCGGCGGATCGCGCCGCTGCGCGAGCGCATCTTCGTCGGCCGGCCGGCGTCGCAGAACGTACGCGGCTCGTACGTCGCCCCCGATCCCGTCGCCATGCGCCGCCTCCAGGTCGCGTTCGTGCGCGAGGCGATCGTGCAGGCCGACTACGTCAAGGAGACCGGCGAGTCGTCCAGCCGGCGCCTCGAGCCTCACGCGATGCTGATCAACTGGCCCGCGTGGTACCTGCTGGGCTTCGATCACATGCGCGGGGAGCCGCGGACGTTTCGCTTCGACCGGTTCAGAAACGTGGAGATCGAGCAGAACAGTTTTCGCGCGCGCCCGCGCGAGATCGCCGGCAAGCTGCTCACCGAGTACTGCGCGCCGATGGATCCCGTATGAAGGGGCTGGACGACTACATCCTCGAGCGCATGACCGACGCCTTTCTCGCGCTCGACCGCGAGTGGCGCGTCGTGTACATGAACAGCGCCGCGATGGGCATGAACGCGCGGCCGCGTCCCGACGTCATCGGACGCTCACACTGGGAGGAGTGGCCCAACACCGTGGGGTCCGAGGTCGAGCGCCAATACCGGCTGGCGATGGAAACACAGCGGCCGGTGCACTTCGAGCATCACTACGTGTTGCCCGGGTATGACTACTGGCACGCGATCCATGCGTACCCGGACGAACACGGCCTCTCGATCTTCTATCGCGACATCACGGAGCAGAAGCGCGCCGACGCGCTCGCGAAGCTGCTCGCGACCGCCGGTTCGCGCTTCGCCGAGATCCTCGATCAACGCTCGGCGCTCCGTGCCATCGCCGAGATGGCGGTGCCGCTGCTCGGCGAGTGGGCAGCCGCGTACGCGGTGGATGAAAGCTGGCGCGTCAGCGACGTTCAAGTCGCGTCGAGCGATGAGCGCAAGTTGCCGGTGCTGCGACAGGTGGTCGCGCTTCTCCCCGTCTCGGCGACGGACGACGGACTGCCGTTCAATCGCGCGATGCACGCGGGCCAGCCGGTGCTGCTCGAGCGTGTCGGTGAGGATTTCTACGCGGCGCTCGGCGACGAGGCCCTCGAGGATTTCGTGCGCGCGCTGGCGCCGGAGTCGCTGCTGTGCGTCCCCCTCGTCGTCCGCGGGCGCACGATCGGCGGAATCACGTACGGCGCGGGCGCCGGGGCGCGGAGGCACGACGAGCAGGACGTGCGGGCCGCACGCGAGTTCGCGCTTCCCGCCGCCCTCGCGCTCGACAGCGCGCGGCTCTTCGAGGCGGAACGCCGTGCGCGGCGCGACGCGGAGGACGCCCGCCACCGCGCCGAGGATGCCAACCGCAGCAAGATGGATTTTCTCCGTGCGATGTCGCACGAGCTGCGCACGCCGCTGAATGCGATCGGAGGGTATACCCAACTGCTCCTCCTCGGCGTGCGCGGGGAGCTCACGGACCGGCAGCGCGCGGACATCGAGCGCATCGAGCGCAACCACCTGCACGTGACGGGTCTCATCACGGAGGTGCTGAATTTCACCCGCGTGGAAACCGGTCGGGTCACCTATGACACGAAGCGCTTTGCCGTGAATTCGGCGCTGGCAGCGCTCGACGCCCTCGTGTCAGGCCCGCTGCGAGGCGACCACGAGCTGAACGTTTCGCCGTGCGTCCCAGATATCATGCTGTGGGCCGACGAAGCCAAAACGACGCAGATCCTCGTCAATCTCGTGAGCAACGCGCTCAAGCACACGCCGGCCGGAACTCGTATCGACGTGTCCGTGGAGCCGGCGCGCGGCGGCGACGACGTGACGATCTACGTCCGCGATACGGGTCCGGGCATCCCAAAGGACAAGCACGAGCGCATCTTCGAGCCCTTCGTGCAGCTCGCCCGGCGCCTGAGTCGCCCCGTTGATGGCCTCGGACTCGGACTGTCGATCGCGCGCGACCTCGCGCGCGGCATGGGTGGGGATCTCAGAGTGTCCGGCGATCTCGGAGAAGGAACGACGTTCGCGCTGACGTTGCCCTGCGGCGGAGATTCCGCACCGTGAAGCTCCGGACCTTCGGACGCACGGGCTGGAACGTGAGCGAGCTCGGTTACGGCATGTGGGGCCTCGCGGACTGGACCGGATCGGACGACGACGAGTCGCGTCGCTCGCTGCAGCTCGCCGTGGACAGCGGAGTGAATTTCTTCGACACCGCGTGGGCGTATGGCGAGGGCCACAGCGAGCAGATGCTCGGTGCGACGCTGCGCGCGAATTCAGGGAGGCGGTTGTACGCGGCGACGAAGATCCCGCCCAGGAATCGCCGTTGGCCGTCGCGGCGCGGTGACCCGATCGACGACGTCTTTCCCGCGGCCTACATCCGCGAGTACGCGGAGCGCAGCCTAGAGAACCTCGGCGTGGAGCAGATCGACCTGCTCCAGTTTCACGTCTGGGAGGACGAATGGGCCGACGATGAGCGATGGCAGCGCGTCGTCCACGACCTGCGCCGGGAGAAGCTCGTCGCGGCTGTCGGGATCAGCCTGAATCGCTGGGAACCGTGGAATGGCATCCGGACGCTGCGCACCGGATCCATCGACGCCGTGCAGGTCATCTACAACATCTTCGACCAGGCGCCGGAGGACGAGCTTTTTCCCGTGTGCCGGCAGCTGGACATCGGCGTGATCGCGCGCGTCCCCTTCGATGAAGGTTCCCTGACGGGCGCGCTGAGCCGAGAGAGCAGCTGGCCGAGGGGCGACTTCCGGAATCTCTATTTCACCAGGGAGAACCTCGATGCAACCGTCGAACGCGTCGACTCGCTGCGCAGGGTGCTCCCCGCCGGAATGACCCTCGCCGAGCTGGCGCTGCGATTCATCCTGTCGAACGACGACGTCCACGTGGTCATCCCCGGCATGCGAAAGGAATCGAACGTCCGGGCCAATCTGCGCGCTGCCGAGGCTGGGCCCTTGCCGCCGACTCTGGTCGACGAGTTGAGGTCCCACCGCTGGGACCGCCTGCCCGCGCCATGGTCGCACTGAGGGGCGATGCGACTGGCTGAGGGAGCATCGGACTCGAATCAATTGTCCCGTTCGCTGCCACCGTGACGCGCCATGCCTGTGGAACGTCTTCCAGGCGCCTCACAATTGTTGCCGCTGGGTCCGCCAAGAGTAGAATCTGCCGAGGTCGCTGTACGATCGGACAGGAGTCGGTCGCAAACCCTTGTGAAACCACTCGATCCGCCGTACAAAGGGCAGTAGAATGATGGACCTCCAACACAGGTATATCTCGTAGAGATGCCATACAAGAAGTATCTCCAGAACATCCTTATTGGTACGAGTGCGGCTGTTGTGGTCGGTGCGCGAATCGTTCCTGGTGCTGATGAGCCCGGTCCGATCGTGAAGGCCGCGGTGGCCCTGGTAAAGGCTGACACCGCCAAGCCGGCTGCTACCGAGCCCGAGCGTACGACAACGGCCTCATCGAGCGTGCTGTCCACGCTGGATGCGTTCCGTGCCGTCGTCCGCCCGCTGAGCCACCCGCGCGCGCTCGAGGATGCGTTCACGAGCTACTTCGCCTACAAGGCGTCGCATCCGAATGACGTCAAGAAGCCGTACCTCTACTTCGTCGACTACGGTCTGCCGAACACCACGCCGCGCGGTTACGTGTTCGACATGGAAGCGCGCAGAATCGTGGACGGCCCGTTCATGGTCGCGCACGGCCGTGGGTCCCGCGAGGACGAGCGCGGCATTCCGACGCGCTTCTCGAACGCGTCCGGCAGCGCGGCCACGTCGCTCGGTCTGTTCGTCGCGCAGGAGCTCTACGAGTTCGGCGGCCACTCGGCCGGCCAGTATTACACCTCCGTCGGTATGCGCCTGATGGGCGTCTCCTCGGGCTTCAACGACAACGCGCGCGCTCGCGGCGTGGTCGCGCACGGCGCGCCCTACGTGACGCAGTCGCGTGCGGGTCGGAGTGAGGGTTGTCCGGCGATGGATCAGATGCGCGCGCGCAACCTGTTGCCGAAGCTCGCGAACGGCAGCCTCGTCTTCCTGTTCGCGCCGGACGAAGGCTGGATGAAGAAGGATCAATGGGTGGTAGCGGCTAACAACAACTAACAGCGGCGATAACAGCGGCGATAACAGCGGCGATAACAGCGGCGATAACAGCGGCGATAACAGCGGCGGTAACAGCGGCTATAAGAGCGGACACGAGAGCGCGGGTAAAGCGATCGTGTCCGCTTTTTTTGACTCGTGGCCATGTCCGCCGTTATCGCCGCTCTTACAGCCGCCGTTACCGCCGCTCTTACAGCCGCGGTTACCGCCGCAGTTAACAGCCGTTGTTCGTCTTTATTTGTCCGCCAGAATTGCTTCCAACGCTTCACGTCGATTCCGGCCCAGTGGTAATCGCGTTCCATCCCGGAGCACCACGACGTGGCGGTCCGCGCTGTCCGTCCTGATCTCCGCGATATGATCGATGCGCACGATGGCGGAGCGATGCACCCGAGTGAACTCGGCGGGGTCGAGCCGCTCCTCGAGGTGCTGCATGGTCTCGCGGACGAGATGCGTCTTCCCGTCCCTGGTGTGCAGCTCGGCGTAGTAATCGGCGGCACCGACCCAGACGACGTCCGGGACGCGCACGTACGCGGTCCGTCCGACGGATCGCACCGGGATGCGGGCGAGGTAACGATGCTGCGATGGGCGCGCCGCCGAGTCGTCGTCACCGAGCAGATCCGCGATCACCGAGACGAGCCGCGAGCTCGCCGCGCCGAGTCGCCGCTGCTGGACGTCGGTTCGCGCGCGCGCGATGGCCTTGCGAAAGCGCGCGTCGGCGAAGGGCTTCACGAGGTAGTCGAGGGCGTGCGCGTCGAACGCCTTCAACGCGTGCTGGTCGTAGGCTGTGAGAAAGATGACGACGGGCAGCTTGTCCTCACCCACCGCGCGGATGACGTCGAAACCATCCATGACCGGCATCTGGATGTCGAGCAGCACGAGATCGGGGGCGTCGCGCGCGATCGCCGCGACGGCGCTTCGGCCGTCCCCGCATTCGCCGATGACGTCGATGTCGGGCTCCGAGTCCAGCAGCGTGCGGACGCCATCGCGCGCGATGCGCTCGTCGTCGACGATGAGGGTGCGGATCCTCACGCGTGCGCGACGCGATCGGCGGGCGCGGACACGTCGCGCGGCGCCTCGGTCTCCGCGCGATACGGAAGCTCGATGACCGCGAGCGTTCCCCCGCCGGCGCGAGGTCCGATCCAGAAGCGGCCTTCGCCCGCGTAGAACACTCCCAGCCGCTCGCGCAGATTCCGCAGGCCGATGCCCCGCGCGCGCGCGACGTCGAAGCCGTCGGGGAGGCCCGGTCCGTCATCGGCGACTTCCACGCGCAACATGCGACCGCGCCGGTCGGCGCCGACACGGATCGTGCCGCCCTCCGGCCGCACGACGATGGCGTGCTTCACGGCGTTCTCCACGAGCGGCTGCAGCAGGAGGTTCGGCACGATCGCGCGTTCCGCGCCGGGCGCGACGTCGATGGACACCTTTAGGCGCTCGCCGAGGCGCACGCCCTCGATGTCGAGATAGCGCCGCACGAAGCGGAGCTCCTCCTCGAGCGTCACGTCGAGCGTCCCGGACTCGTCGAGCACGTAGCGCAGCAGCTCGCCGAAACCGACGATGGTGTCCACCGCCTCGGCCTTGCGCTCGCGGCGCACGAGCATCGCGATGGCGTTGAGCGCATTGAACAGAAAGTGCGGCTGGAGCTGCATCTGCAGCGTCTCCATGCGTGCGCGCTCCAGCTGCGTCTCGAGCTGCGACGCGCGAAGGTCGCGATCCCGGTAGCGCCGGCCGTAGTCGATGCCCACGGCGACGGCGATGACGCCGCCATAGATCAGCATGTCGTACAGCAACAGGTTCACGACCGCGTATGGAAGGTTGCGCAGGAAGGAGATCCGCGCGGGGACGTGGCCCGTCGCATGGCCGATCACGACGCTGAGCCAGGACTGCGCGAGGAACACGAGCGCCAGCGTTGCCGAATGCGCCGCGACGAGACGCGTCATCGGCAGACGCCGGCGGTGCAGCCAGAAGATCATGGGTGTCGCGGGGACCCAGACATACCAGAGCGCCACGCTGTGGCCAACGAGATGCGCGGCGGGCATGCCCTCGCCGGCCACCATCTGACCGAAGTAGTGCCCCGCGACGCCAAGAATCACGGGGATCGTCCAGATGCCGGTGAGGATCGCGAGCTGCCGAACGAAGCGCCCGAGGGTGTCGTTGGTCACGGGCTCCAAGATGTGATCTGGCGCGCGTCGCTGCCATCGACCTTCATCGTCCAGACGTGCATGATCCCGGTCCGATCGCTCTGAAACGCGATGCGCGTCCCGTCGGGAAACCACGACGGCGTCTCGTCGAGATACGGGCGCGCGTGCGGCGAGAGCTTTGTCGCGCGTGCCGTCGCGACGTCGACGATCCAGATGTGCGCCGTATTCCGATCGGGATGCTCGCGGCTGTACTTGCCCGCCTGGATCGCGAGACGCTTGCCGTCCGGCGACCATGCTGGCCACTGCGGCGATCCCTCCGCGGAATCCAGACGGGCCACGATGCGGAAGTTGGCGCCGTCGGCGTCCATGACTGCTACGGCGAGGTGGAACGCGCTGTCGGCGGTGGTGAACGCGATGCGTCTGGCATCAGGTGACCACGCCGGATTGAACGCTCTCACCCCCGCCGGCGTGACATCGCGCAGATCGCTGCCGTCGAGGTTCGACGTCGATATGCGGGACTGTCTCCAGTCGCCCCGTGTGAACAGGATCCTGCGCCCGTCGCGTGTCGCCCGGACTTCGCGCGCATCCGAGGGGGGACGTACGACGACGGCGTGCACGGCCGACTGCAGCTGTGGTCCCGACGCGCCCCGAGCATCCGGAACCGGGAGAACATCCACGACCGTGGTATCGCGCACGCGCCGCCACGTCAGCACGCCCGAGCCGATCCAATCGGGCGCGCCGTCATTCTCCGACGTGGCGGCGAGTCGTGTCTCTCCGGCGCCGTCACTTCGAATGACATACGTGTCCAGCTTTCCATCGCGGACCGCGTTGAACGCGATGTGCCTGCCGTCCGGCGACACCGATGGCAGGCTGCCACCTGTGTTCGCGAGCGTGCGCTGCGCCGCGAGCGGGAAGGCGCCGAACAGAATGCCGGCGCCGAACAGCGCCGCGCTGATCCGAAGCCTGAACGATGACATGGAGATCTCCGCCGAGTGTGCCGCTCATGCTATCGCCGACGCCCTCTCGGCACGCGTGGCTGGCAGCAGTGACTGGCGGTGGTGCAGGGAAATGCACCGTCAGCGCAGGCGCCTTAACTGAGAGGCTCTGTCGCGATACGCGCGGCCGCGTCCGTCGCCAAGTCCGCAGGCTGGTTCGTCGTGTGGTCCGGCGTCACGTCTGCGGTGCGAAGCAGCCAGTATCCGACGGTGCCTGATCCCGCGTCGATCATCGCGTGAATGATCATTGCGGGCACGAGCCAGTTCGTCGCAAGCACGACGACAGCCATGACCGCACCGGCCAGTGTCGCCCGCACCGCACCCGTGCGCCCCTGATACGCGTGACCGATCCCGAAGAGCACGACCACGGCGACCATCGCCCACGTCCCGCCCAGCCAGGGCGTGAAGAACCACGCGAGATATCCGCGGTACAACAGCTCCTCGCAGAAACCGGCAGTCGCGGAGAGTGCCAGGAACCAGCGATGGTCCTCGCGCGTGTGCGGCAACAGGAACGCGACGGATCCGAGCTTGGGACGCGCCGCGACTCGCTGCGCGGCCGAGAGGCGTTTCACCGACGCGAGCTGCAGCGCGACGAGAACGACGATCGCGACGCCCAAGCCCACGCTGAGCCACAGACGCCAGCCGGACGGCGCACCGAGACGCAGCCACGACAGTGGCCGGCCATACCACAACCAGATCGCCGTCGCGACCGCCACGAAGAGCCACTGCCCCACGATGCCGCGCCGGTACCCGCGTACGCGTGCGCCCCGGGCGCCCCCGGCCACGTCCGCGCGAAAGCGCGGCCAGAACCAGTAGTGCTCGACGAGCGACGCCGCCACCACGAGCACGAACACGAAGACGACATCGACCACCACCGGCATCCCTGTCCCTCCGTCACCCGATCGTTATTGTTCAAATAATATTGAACAATGAGGCAGACGTTGGCAAGAGCCTGGCTCCCGGCATAGACTCCGACATGGGCCGAAAGAGATCGCGATCGTCCGCCGGCGCTCCCGCGCTCGAGCGCAACGTCGCCGACCTGCGCGCGCTGGCGCATCCGTTGCGCCTGCGCATGATGGAGCTCTTCGCGGAGGCGCCGAAGACGACGAAGCAGGTGGCGGACATCCTCGGCGAGCCCCCGACGCGGCTGTATCACCATGTCGCGGCCCTCGAGCGCGCCGGGTTGCTCGTGCTGAAGGAAAAGCGGCAGAACCGCGGCGCCGTGGAGAAGTGGTATTCGGGCGTCGCGAAACAGCTCCGCGGCGTCCAGCGACGCGGGAAAAGGGACGCCGCGGCCCGCAATGCCCGGCGCGCGGTGGCCGCGACGGTGCTCGAGCAGGCCAAGCAGGAGATGATCGCCCTGCAGCGTGAATCCAGGGAGGCCGCACTGCTCGCGCGACTCGTCGTCAGCGTGCCGCCGGCGAAGATACCGGCGATCCGCCGCCGGCTCTACGACGCCGTCCAGTCACTGCGCGCGGAATTCCAGACCGGCGACACCGACGCGGTCGGCGCCGACTGCGAGCGCTGGGCGCTGACGGTGGCCTTCGCGCCGGCTGCGTCTCCCCGGCGAGCGAACCGTTAATCGCTGCGCAACGCGATGAGAGCAGGATGTCGGTGTTGCTGTTGTCGTTGATCCGCTTTTATCTCCATCATCTCAGCATCTGTCCCCCACGTCAGAGAAGCCCTCGTTGGGCCTGGAGCCGTGAATTGCGTACAGCGCTCGTCGGTCTTGTTGGAATCGCGATCTCGCTGAGCGGTAGTGTCGTATGGTCGCAGCAATCCACGGTCGGCCAGCCGGCGCGCGGACCGGGTGCGCGCGGCACCGTCGTACAGGCGGGGGAGCCGTGCCCGCAAGGCACCACGGAGATCCGCCCGCATCGCTGCGCGGCGCCGGAGTTCCCGCCTCCGAGCATCGTGGACTACCGGCCGCACTCGACGCTCGTCACGCCGGCGCATCCCGTGCGCACGGCAAAGTTTTCCGCGATCGACTATCACGGACACCCACAGGTGCTGCTTGGCTCCGCCGAAGGCATCGCGTCTCTGGGTGCGGCGCTCGACAGCCTGAACATCCGCATCATGGTCGCCGCGGACAACCTCTCCGGCGAGCGTCTGCAGCGCGCGATGTCGCTGATTCGCGCCTCCCCGATGCGCGACCGGATTCGGCTGCTCGCCGGTGTCGATTTCCGGAATGTCGGGCCTGGATGGGCGGAGAAGGCTGTTGCGCAGCTCGAGGCCGACGTCGCGGCGGGCGCGGTCGGCGTCGGCGAGGTCGGCAAGGGACTTGGACTGTCGATTCGCAAAGCAGACGGCACGCGTCTCAGGATCGACGATCCGGATCTCGACCCGATCTGGGCCGCGTGCGCGCGGCTCAATCTTCCGGTGTTCATCCACACCGCGGACCCGCAGGAGTTCTTCGAGCCGATCGACAACGCCAACGAGCGTTGGCTCGAGCTCGCGCTCTTCGGCGAGCGCCGCTATCCCGCGGACCGCTTTCCGCGCTTCGAGGAGCTGATGACGGAGCGCGACAACCTGTTCCGCCGCAACCCGAAGACGACCTTCGTCGCCGCGCACATGGGATGGCATGCGAACGACCTCGCTCGGCTGGGTCGCATGCTCGACGCGATGCCGAACCTCTACACGGAGGTCGGCGCGGTGCTGTATGACATCGGGCGACAGCCGCGCAACGCCCGCGACTTCTTCATCAAGTACCAGGACCGGCTGCTCTTCGGCAAGGACTCCTTCCAGCCCGAGGAGTACCCGTACTACTGGCGCGTGTTCGAGACGCACGACGACTACTTCGATTACTACCGCCCCTACCACGCCTTCTGGAAACTCTACGGCATCGATCTGCCGGACGGCGTGCTGAGGAAGCTCTACTCGGACAACGCGACTCACATAACTCCTCGCTTGTCGCGGTAGCTGCAACGCCAGGTTGTCATTCTGAGCGAGCGCAGCGAGCGAAGAATCTGCTCGGCACTAATTAGATCCTTCGCTTCGCTCAGGATGACAGAGAACGGCTCCTGCCTTCTTCACGCTCTTTCCTGCAGTTTCCCCCGAGAAGCAGTTGTAGTTGTAGTTATAGTCAACTGGAGCAAACGACAGCGACGACTTCGCGATCGCGCGCACGGTTGTCGAGATTGATCGCGACGACCTGCTGCCACGTACCGAGCGCCAGCTCGCCGTCGATGATCGGTACGGAGATGCCGGTCTTCAGGAGCGCGGAGCGTACGTGCGAGAAACCGTTGCCATCGCCCCAACGCGCGTTGTGCTCGTAGTGGTGATCCGTAGGGGCGAGACGGTCGAGTGCGCGACGCAGATCCGAGAGCGCGCCCGGCTCGTACTCGATCGTGGTGATTGCTCCGGTCGATCCCGTGAGCGCGATGGTGACGATGCCCTCCCGGACTTGTGAGCTCGTGACCAGTTCGGCCACGCGGTCGGTGATGTCCGCGTGTCCGAACTCCTCATTCAGTCGGATGCGCCAGCGCGCGATGCGTTTCGTCATGCGCGCAATTCTACGCGGTGCGCCCGCGAATGGCGGCCGCGACGCCCTCTGGTGAGGGCGCGGGTGCCGCCTCACCTTCGAAGCGTGGCGACCGCGACCAAAAAGCCGCTCTCCAGCAAGCCGCTCCCGACGCGCGGCGCCCGTTTCGCGCTCGGCGCGTTCTTCTCGATGTTTTTCGCCGTCGGCGCGACGATGTTCTACGTCTTCTGCGCCCGCCCCGCCGCCCGGATCCTCGCGGCGCGCGACTGGCGGGCCGTCTCCTGCGAGATCTTGTCGAGCGGCGTGCAGAGCTCCACGGACTCCGAGGGGTCCACGACGTATCGCGTCGATGTGCGGTATCGCTATTTCGTCGACGACGTCGGCCACGTCGGCGACCGATACAAGTTCCTGCCGGGCTATTCCAGCGGCTACTCCGGCAAGGCGGCGATCGTGAACCGACTTCGTCGCGGGACGCGGACGACGTGCTGGGTCAATCCCGACGACGCCGAGGACTCGGTACTCGAGCGCGGTTTCACGGCGGAAATCCTCATCGGGCTGATCCCCCTGATCTTCGCCGCGATCGGCGCCGGGGGGATGTATGCGGCAATCGTGGGACGACGGACCCGATTCATCAATGCCGTCCCCGGACTGCCCGATCGAGCGACCGTGCCCGTTCTGGCGTATGCGTCCTTGCCGCGGTCTGGGCCGACGCTGCTCAAGCCGCGCCAGACGCGCCGCGCGAAGTTCATCGGCTTCGTGATCTTCGCGCTGTTCTGGAATGGCATCGTCGCGATCTTCCTCACGCAGGTGGTCGGGAATTGGCGCAATGGCATCATCGAATGGGGTCTGACGTTGTTCATGATGCCGTTCGTTCTCGTCGGCGCGGTCGTCGTCGTCATGGCCGTCTGGCATGGCATGCTGCTCAGCAATCCGAGACCGCTGTTGACGGTGAGCTCGGATGCAGTGCCGATGGGTGACGAGATCAGGATCCAGTGGGGCATGGACGGCAGCGCCGAGAAGCTCACGGCGCTCCGGATCGCGCTCGAGGGGCGCGAGGAAGCGACCTATACCCGGGGGACCGACACGCGCACCGACAAGCACGTCTTCGCCAAGATTCCCGTGATCGAGGAGGTCTCCCCGGTTCCCGCGCAGGGATCGCGGAAGATCACCATTCCCGCCGACACGATGCATTCCTTCGACGCCACGAACAACAAGATCGTCTGGTCGCTGCGTGTGCACGGCGAGATCCCCAACTGGCCGGACTCGGATGACGAGTTCGCCTTCATCGTGCTCCCACAGCGCCGGTGACCGGGACGATCACCGTCACGGCGAGCGAGGCATCGCGCGTCCGACAGCCCGGTGACGCGCTCGAGGTGTCGTTCGCCTGGACGCTCGACGAGACACCACGAGTGCTCGAGGCGCGCCTGTTCTGGTTCACGCAGGGGAAGGGGACGCAGGACATCGCGATCGCGGACACGCAGCGCGTCAATCCCGTTGCGCGCGGTGAGCAGCGATTCCGCTTCAAGCTGCCGGACGCGCCCTACTCTTTTTCCGGCAGGCTCATCTCGCTGATCTGGGCGGTCGAGCTGGTCGCCGATGATCTGGCAGAACGCTGGGAGTTCCGTCTCTCACCCGACGGCAGAGAGATTCTTCTGGACCCGCCTGCCGGCCGCGAGCTGCTGCCGAAATCATCCGACTATGCGCGCCGCCGATAATCCCTTCGCGGTGCATCGCGTGCTGAGGCTGCGCTATCGGCTCGACGGGGCGCAGTGGCGGTCACTGCTCGACTCGCTCGAGCGCGCTGGCTGGCGCGGCTCCATTGTCGGCTCGCACGGCAGCGGGAAGACCACGCTGCTCGAGGATCTCGGCGACCGCCTGGCGCAGCGCGGCTGGCATGTGATCCATGTCGGATTCGATTCGACGCACCGTCGCTTGCCGCGAGCAAACAAGTGGTCCTCGACGGATTTCGTGCTCGTCGACGGCGTCGAGCAGCTCGGCTCCGTCGACGCGATCCGTCTGCGATGGCGCGCGCGGCACGCCGGAGGCTTCGTCGTCACGTCGCACGACGAACGCTGGCAACCCGTGATTCACCGTTGCCGCACGAGCGCGACTCTCCTGTCCGACATCGTCTCCGCGCTGGGCCGGGAGCTTACGGCCGACGACAGTCGCAAGCTGCTGCACCGGCATCACGGCAACGTTCGAGACGCGCTTCGCGAGCTTTACGACCGCGCGGCCGCGCTCCCCTTGACGGCTGAGGGTAGACAGGCAATACTGCGGTTACCCTCAAAGGCTGAGGGTAGACCAGTCATCCGGGATCGCGCGCCATGCTCGACGTCCTCCAGGGCACTCTCGATTTCCTGATCCTCCGCACGCTCGCCTGGGGGCCGCAGCACGGCTTCGGCATCGCGAAGTGGATCAAGACCGTCACGAAGGGACGCCTGACCATCGAGGACGGAGCGCTCTATCCAGCGCTGCATCGCATGGAGCACAAGGCGTGGATCGTCGCCGAGTGGGGCGTCACGGACAATGGACGGCGTGCGCGGTACTACGAGCTGACGTCGCTCGGCCGCAAGGCACTCCGCGAGCAGACGACGGCCTGGTCCGATTACGTCGAGGCCGTGCAGCAGATCATCACTGCGTCCTCCCGACGCGAGGCGGCCGCGCGTGGGTAGCCGCAAGGCGCCGGCGTGGCGGCGCTACCTGCGGTTCTGGGGCACGGATCGCGTCGCGGACGTCGACGAGGAGCTCGAGTTTCACGTTGCGTCGCGCAGCGAAGAATTGATCGCGGAGGGCTGTTCCGCGGCGGACGCCCGCCTCAGAGCACTCACCGAGTTCGGTGACTACGCATCGGTGCGGCGCGAGGTCCAGCAGCTGGAGGCGGCGTTTGCGCGACGCCGCAGCGTGGGCGAATGGCTTGGCGACGTCGCGGGCGACGTCCGCTACGCGCTGCGATCGCTCCGCAGGACGCCGGGTTTCGCGATCGTGATCGTTGCGACGCTCGCGCTGGGCATTGGTCTCAACAGCACGATCTTCAGCCTCGTCAACGCCTATCTGTTTCGGCCGGTCGACTTGCCCGACGCCGACCGCCTGATCGTCATCGGACATACACGCCCGGCGCTGCGACAGCCGCACGAGGTCCCGTATCGCGACTTCATGGCATACCGCGACCTCCGGCAGGTGTTCGCGGGACTCACGGCGACGTCGTCGTGGACGGAGAGCCTGAACGAGGGCGATCGCACCGAGCGCATCTGGACCGAGCGAACGACAGGCAACTACTTTACGATCCTCCGGCCGCCGATGCTCCTCGGCCGCGGCTACACCGCGGACGAGAGCGCGCGCAACGAGCGTGTCATCGTCCTGAGCCACGAGTACTGGACGCGGCGCTTCAACAGCGATTCGGGGATCGTCGGGCGCGCGATTCACGCAGGGCGCGAGCCGTACACCGTCATCGGCGTGACCGCGCGTGGGTTTCGCGGCTTCGCGCCGATGATCCGGACGGACGCATGGAAGCCGATCGACGAAACGCCGGCCGCGCGTGAACGCCGCATGGCGAATCCCGAGGGCGACTGGTTCAACGTCTATGGTATTCTGCGGCCAGAGGTGTCGCTGTCGCAGGCACGACGCGCGCTCGAGGAGCGCGCACGGGCTCTCGAGCAGGAGTTTCCGGAAACGAACCGGGATGTGAGGCCGGTGATCGTGCCCGAGACGCGCGCGCGTCCCGTGCTTGCAGTCGCGGCTCCGCTGCCATTGATGGCGGCCGTGCTGCTCACGCTCACGCTGATGGTGCTCGTGGTCGCCTGCGCCAACGTCGCGAGTCTGCTCCTCGCGCGCGGCACGACCAAGTCACGCGAATACGCGGTACGGGCGGCGTTGGGCGCCAGTCGCTGGCGGCTGTCGCGCGAGGCCCTGGTCGAAACGCTGGTGCTCTCGCTCACGGGTGCCTTCGGGGCGTGGGCGATCGCGCGCTGGTCCACGACGCGTCTGGCGCGGATCCATCTCGCCACCGACGCGCCGTTGCTCTTCGACTTCACCCCTGACTGGCGGGTCTTCGGGTTCACGCTCGCGGCGGGACTGGGTGCCTCGGTCGTCGCTGGGCTCGTCCCGGCGATCCGCGCGGCCCGCGCCGCGCCGCAGGGCGCGCTCGCCGCCGGCGGCCGCGCCGCGACCGATCGCGTGCATCAGCGCGTGCGCTCGCTCATCGTCGTCGCGCAGGTCGCCGTCTCCGTCATCGTCCTCATCGCTGCCGGCCTCTTCGCGCGCAGCATGCAGGCAGCGCAGAGCATGGAGCTCGGCTTCAAGACCACGAACCTGCTCATGGCACAGTTCGATCTTTCGCTGACCGCGTATGACACCGTCCGCGCCCGCGATTTCCAGCGCGAGCTCCTGTCGGCCGTTCGGGCGTTGCCCGGGGTTCGCGGCGCCGCGCTCGCGGCACGCGTGCCCTTTGGCTACAGCAACAACATGCAGAAGGTGGTGACGGACAAGCCGTCGCCCGACGCGCCGGACGGCCAGCTGATCTTTCAGAACGTCGTGTCCACCGACTACTTCCGCACCGCGGGTCCGGCGATCGTTCGCGGCCGGGAATTCACCGACGCGGACAACGCGGAGGCACCGCACGTCGTCGTCGTGAACGAGGCCATGGCCCAGCAGCTGTGGCCCGGAGAGGATCCGATCGGCAAGATCATCCGCATTTCCGCCGAACCGGAGACGCTGCGCGTCGTCGGCGTTGCGCGCACGTCGCAGTACATGTTCCTCGGCGAGCCACCCCGCCCATTCTACTGGACCGCCCTCGGGCAGCATCGCCGGTACTCGATGTTCCTCGAGATCGAGACCGCCGGCGCGCCCGAGACGCTCATGCCCATCGTGCGCCGCACCGTACGCGAGCTCGACGAGAACGTCCCGCTGTTCGAGATGCGCAGCATGGAGGAGCATCTGCGCATGGGGCGCGCGCTGTTCACCGTGCGTCTCGGCGCGCTGTTCGGCGCGACGTTCGCCCTGCTCGCCCTCGTGCTCGCGGTCGTGGGCATCTATGGACTCGTGTCCTACAGCGTGAGCCACCGCACGCGCGAGATCGGCATTCGCATCGCCGTTGGAGCGACCGTGCGGAGCGTCGTGTCGCTCGTGCTGCGCCAGGGGATCGCGCTCGCGCTTGCCGGCGTCCTGTTCGGTGTCGTCGCCGCCTTCGGCATCACGCGTCTCATGGGCGCGCTGCTCTATGGCGTCGACACGCACGATCCGCTGACGTTCGCGATCGGTGCGATGGTACTCGCGCTTGCGGCGGTGGTGGCGAGCTGGCTGCCGGCGCGCCGCGCGGCGGTGATGGATCCCGTTCGGGCGTTGCGCTCCGAGTAGCTCACATGCGGTTGCCGGCGCTGATCGCTTTCGTAGGTCTCGTTGCGGGTGAGGCGCGTGGCCAGTGCAACGGCGAATGCGCGCGCGGCCTCAGCCTGTTCCACGCGCGCCGCTATGACGACGCACGCGCGGTGCTGGCGCCGCTGGCGGAGTCGGACTCCGCGTCGAAGGAGCTGCTGTTCTATGCGGGGCGCCTCGCGCTGCGCGCGCGCGATTTCCGGAGCTCCGTGCGATTGCTGGAGCGCGCCGTGGCCATGGACGCGGGCAACTCGGTGTACGTCATGTGGCTTGGCCGCGCATACGCCCAGGATGCCATCAATGGAAACAAGATGCGCCTGGTGTTCGTCGCGCGACGATCGCGGAATGCATTCGAGCGCGCCGTGGCGCTCGACCCCGCCAACGTGCAGGCACGGCTCGATCTGGGACAGTACTATCTGCTCGCACCCGGCATCGTGGGTGGGAGCGTCGAAAAGGCACGCGGGCAGGTGCGTGAAATCGCGAAGCACGATGCGTTCTGGGGCCACGTCGCGGCGGCGTCGGTCGCGCGAGCGCAGAAAGACACGGTGACGGCCGAGCACGAGCTGCGCGCCGCGGTCGCGGTGGCGCCGGACAGCGTTACGGGTCACGGGGCGCTCGCCCAGTTCCTCTCCGAGCGGGGGCGGTATCCCGAAGCGTACGATGAAGTGCGGCGATTGATGGCCACGCATCCCGAAGAACCGATGCCGCACTACTACATGGGCGTGCTGGCGGCGAGCTGGAAGCAACATCTCGACGAGGGTGCCGCGGCGCTGCGCCGCTACATGACACTTCTGCCGCGCGAGGAGGACCCGCCTCTTGCGTCTGCGCACTACTGGCTTGGCGCTGTGTACCGCGCGCAGGAGAAAGCCGATTCAGCGCGCGCGGAGTTCCGCGAGGCGCTGCGGCTCAATCCGCAGAGCAGCCGCGCCCGGAAGGCGCTCGAGGAGATGAAGTAACGGCGCCTGGGGATAGATTGGTGCTCCATGACCCGCCCGTACGTCCTCGCCGAAAGCACCTGGAAGACCGTGAATGCGACGCCATACGTGGCGGCCGTGCTCCCGTGGGGTGCGACGGAAGCGCACAACTATCACCTCCCGTACGGCACGGACAACGTGCAGTCCGAGCAGGTGGCCATCCGCGCCGCCGAGCGCGCGTGGAATCGCGGCGCGCGCGTCGTCGTGCTGCCGACGGTGCCCTTCGGCGTGAACACGATGCAGCTGGACATCAAGCTCGTGATCAACATGAATCCGGCGACGCAGGCGGCGCTTCTCGCGGACGTCGTCGCATCGCTGGATGCCCAGGGCGTCCACAAGCTGCTCATTCTGAACGGCCACGGCGGGAACGACTTCCGTCAGATGATCCGTGAGCTGCAACCGAAGACGCGCGTCTTTCTCTGCACGATCAACTGGTGGTCGTGTGTCGACGTGAAGCAGTTCATCGAGGAATCAGGCGATCACGCCGGCGAGGCGGAGACGGCGGCGATGCTGCATCTCGCACCGGACCAGGTGCGGCCGCTGCAGGAGGCAGGGGAGGGGCGAGCGCGTGCGTCGCGGCTCGTGGGCATCCGTGAGGGATGGGCGTGGGCGCCGCGGCGCTGGACGCAGGTCACGAGCGACACCGGCATCGGGAACCCCGCCAAGGCCACGGCGACAAAGGGCGCAGCCTACGTGAACGCCGCCGCAAATCGGGTCGCGGATTTTCTCGTCGAGCTTGCGGCGCTGGACCTGGCCGATCTGTACGAGGGCTGAGCGCTCCGGTGTAACCCACGACGGGAAATCGTCGTAAGTTCAGCCATGCAGCAAAGCGGCGCTGCTCCGATCACGATCGACGTTCCGCGTACGCGCGAAGAGCTCGACGCGGTCACCATGCTGCGCAGCGAGCTCCAGAGTCAGCTCGCCTCCGTCGTCCAGCTGCGCCACGAGCTGATGAGCGGCGTGGTGGACCCGGCGCGCGTCAAAGAAGTCGAGAGCCGGATCGCGCGGCTGCAGACCGACATTCAGCGCGCGGACGATGCGATCGCCGCCGGCCTGGCGCGCGGTCTGGCGACGCAGCGGCATACCACACAGGTGTCGCCGCCGCCCTCGCACATCGCGGACGTCGTCGCGCAGACGATCGTCGTCGAGACGTTCGTCGTGATGCTCGGCATCGTCCTGTGGCGCTGGATGACGCGCCGCTCCCGCAAGGAGCCGCCACGCACGGCTGCGGATCAATCGGCACGCCTCGAGCAGCTCCAGAGCGCCGTCGATGTCATCGCGGTGGAAGTCGAGCGTATTTCCGAGGCGCAGCGCTACGCGACCAGGCTGCTCAATGAGAAGCTGCAGCCCGCCATCGGCGCGCGCGAGGCGGAACCGGTGTCCGTGAAACGCTCCGAGGCCGAGACCGTCCCCGCCGGCGAGCGGCGCTAGACTTTTTTCTTCGCGGCGCGCGTCGCGCGCGTCGCCTGGCGGTGCGCCTGCTGCGCGACCGCGGTGAGCAGCTTTTCCCTGACGCTCGGCCACACGTACTCCCGGGCGGCGCGTCGCGCCTGACGCCGCAGCCGCGCCAGGCGGCGTGGGGACGCCGAGAGATCCTCCCACCGCTCCACGATCTCCATCGGGTCCAGCGTCTGGAGCACGATCGCGTTGCGTCCGGTGGCCGCGTAATCCTCGCCGGTCCCACCGGTGTACGCGATGCCGCCCGCCGCCATCGCCTCGAGCCCCACGAGACCGAACGGCTCGGACACCGAGTTCGCCAGAACGCCGTCACACGTACGGTAGAGGGTCCGCGCGAGCGCGGGCGTGACGCCAAAAACCAGACTGATCACGTCCACCCGCTCGCGGATGTACTCGCCGAGATTCCGGCGGAATTCGTCCTCGGAATTCACCTGCACCGCTCGCAGATCGTGCGCGGCGGCCTCGTTCACCAGCGCGCCACCCCTGCCGGTCGGCCCGCCGGCGCGCCCGATGAGGATCATGCGGCGCTCGCGGTCGTGCGAATGCCGGACCGCCTCGAGCGCCTGCGTCCATCCTTTCTCACGTTCCCAGCGCGCCATCTTGAAGAACAGACCCGGGCGCAGCTCGCGCGCGAGACGGCCCAAGGCCTCCACGACGAAGGCAAAGTCGTTGCGTTTGACGGGCTCGAGCAGCTCCTCGGAGATGCCGTTCGGGATCACGATCGCGTCCACCTGACTCGCGCGAATGATCGACCGCATGTAGCGACTCACCGCGGTGATGGTGACCGCGGCCGCGAGCCTGGGCCAATCGATGCGATCGAAGCCGTACGGATTGTTCGCGTTCCAGAAAATCACGGCCTTGTCGCGCACTTTGCGCTTGCGCAGCTCTTCCGCAATGAGCTGGGCGGTCTTCACCGTCTGCCATTCCTCGAGCAGAATCACGGGCGTCTTCCCGGCGGCGATCGCCGGCAGAATGACGTAGTCGCGCGCGTACGGCGGCAGCGAGCTCTCCATGTCGTCCTTCTTCGCTTCTTCTCCCTCGTACACGCCGGCCGGACAGTTCCTGCTGATCCACTGTCCCCAGCGATGCAGGATGAGGCGTCCGTTCACCTGCGCTTCTTCGCCGGGCAGGTCGGGGTCGCCGATGAAGAACATGTGAGTCTCGAAGCCCGCGTCGGCGAGCGTGCGCGCGAGCCCCGCCATGCGAACGCCGAGGCCGCCGGCCTGCGAGTACGGATCCGGACCCTCGAACGTGACGAGCACGAAAACCGACCCTTCCGGCGTGATCGCGTGCATGAGGCTCTAATATGGTGTGCACCTGGAGGGCACATGAAGACAGTGATCCGGATGGCGAGCGTTGCAGCGGCGGCCGTGGCGTCCACGGCGGCTGGACAGTCGAGCGACACGACACCGTCCATCGTCTCGACGGCGTTCGGCGCGGTGCGCGTCGAGCGCCTCGCGCGCCTGGAGTTCCCCTGGGGGATGGCGTTTCTCCCCGATGGGAGGCTCCTGGTCACGGAGAAGCCGGGACGGCTGCGCCTCTTCGCGAACGGGCGTCTGTCCGAACCCGTCGCCGGCGTGCCGCGCGTGGAGTATCGCGACCAGGGCGGCCTGCTCGACGTCGCCGTCGATCCCGCATTCGCGACCAATCATCTGGTGTATCTGTCCTACGCGGAACGGGCCGAGCCACAGCCGCCGGGATTGCGCGAGACGCCCGAGCCGCGCTTCCTGAGCTTCGTCGACACGACGGACAACGTCCTCAAGGGACAGGCGGTCGCGCGCGGACGACTCGAAGGCGCCGAGCTGCGCGACGTGCAGGTGATCTGGCGCCAGAACCCGAAGATGATCGGACGCGGACATTTCGGCGGCCGCCTCGTCTTCGCGCCGGACGGAAAGCTCTTCATCACGTCGGGCGACCGCATGCGCTTCGATCCGGCGCAGGATCTCTCGGGCAACGTCGGGAAGGTCGTGCGCATCAACCCGGATGGCTCAGTGCCGCCGGACAATCCATTCGCGGGTCGGTCGGGCTCGAGCGCGGACGTGTGGTCGTACGGCCATCGCAACATCCTGGGCGCGGCCATCAATCCGGCGACGGGCCAGCTGTGGGTCGGCGAGATGGGGCCGCAAGGGGGCGATGAAATCAACATCATCTTGCCCGGCAGGAATTACGGCTGGCCCCTGGTGAGCAACGGGGACAACTACGACGGCAGCTTCATCCCCGACCATCAATCGCGCCCGCAGCAGTTCCAGGCGCCGATCAACATCTGGACGCCGTCGGTGTCGCCCTCGGGGATGCTGTTCTACACGGGCAGTCGCTTCCCGCAGTGGCGCGGCAACGCGCTGTTCGGTGGTCTGTCGTCGATGGCGCTCCTGCGCGCGACGCTGAATGGCGACAAGGTCGTCGCCGTCGAACGCATCGACCTTGGCAAGCGCATTCGCGACGTCATCCAGGCGCCTGACGGCGCGCTGCTGCTCGTTACCGACGACAGAAACGGCGAGCTGCTGCGTCTCACCCCGGTCGCGCAGGCGAGACGGAGGCAGCGGGTTACCCCAGTTCCTTCAGCTAACTCGTTGTCATTGCGCATCATAGCATAAATAACTGAACATGTTCAAAATCACTCTTGACGCGGGCGGTCAGGATGACAAGATTTGAACATGTTCAAATCCACCAAGGGTGAGGGGACCCGCCGCCGCATCCTCGACGCGGCGCTCGAGCTGTTCCGTGAAAAGGGCTTCGACCGCACCGGCATGCGCGACGTCGCCGAGCGCGCGGACATGTCCCTCGGAGCCGCCTACCACTACTTCGACTCCAAGGAAGCGATCGTCCTCGCGTACTACGACGACGTACAGCTGGAGCACGAACGGCGCGTGCTCGAAGCGCTGCCGGCGGCGGCCGACCTCGCGGCACGTCTCCGCATCGCCTTCCAGACGAAGCTCGACATCGTGTACGAGGACCGGCCCCTGCTGTCCGCGCTGCTGCGATATGCCGCGGATCCGCAGCATCCGTTGTCCTTCCTCGGGGCGGAGACGCGCGCGCAGCGTGCGCACAGCATCGCGATTTTCGCGGAAGCCGTCGGCGACGCGCGCATGCCCGACGACGTTCGCGCGACCGCGCCCACCATGCTGTGGGCGGCGCACATGGCGATCCTCCTCTATTACGTGGCCGATCGCTCCGAGGGAGCCGCGCGGACACGCCGGCTGACGGACGGGCTGATCGGCCTCTTCGTGCGCGGGCTCGCGCTCACCCGCATCCCGATCGTGCGCGGCCTGCGGCGTCGCTTCATGGACCTGCTCGCGGACGCGGGTCTCACGCCGCCCGTGGACGAGGTCGAGTCGATTCGCGCCGCGTGGCATGCGGCGGCGCTCGCGGGAGCGAGCGAGTCATGATCTCGCTCGCCCGCGACATCCTGCGGGTGGTGTTCCGCCACCGGCGCGGCCGCGCCGCGTGTCCGGCGTGCGCGGCCGCCGCGGCTCGAGTCTGCGACGGGTGCATGCGTCCGCACCTCGCGCGCGTCGCGCGCTACGTCGTCGCCGGCGCCCCGATTCACTTCGCGCTGCCCGCATTTCCCGCAAAGTCGCCGAATCCGCGAAAGGTGCTCGGCGCACGAGCGGACATGGCCGAGGAAATCGGGCTGCGGCATCTGCAATCGATGGGTGACGAGATAGCGTGCGCGTACGCACCAGGCGCTCGCATCACGATCTGCTCCGACGGCCACGTGTTCGCGGATCTCGTGGGTGTGGCGGACGCGGACGTGATGGCGTACGCGGCGGACGTGCGTTCCATCATCGAGACACTGGGCCTGCGCTCGCTCGACGCATTTTCGCTCGCCGACGTTTTCCCGGACGGCTCGTTCGAGGACCAGCGCACGCGTCTCGTCGCCGGCTTCGCAGAGCCACTCGATCGCGTGCGCGCGCGCCTGCATCAGACCGCGCACGGGCGTGCGCTCTACAACGGCATCCATCGCTTTCTGTTCGAGGACGCGGTCACCCGCGCGACGGGAAGCCGCAACCGTATCCGAAGGGAGACCGGCGAGCGCACCTATGAAGTGATCCAGCGCAGCCAGGCGTGGGGTCGGGCGGTGAGCCGGTTCTTTCCCGACGCGGTTCGCCTCTCGATCCATCCGCAGCCCGCAGGGGCCTTCAAGATCGGCATTCGCCTCGGCGCCGCGGAGGATGCCTGGCTCACGCCGTGGCACGCCGTCGCGCTCGAGGCAGCCGGCCGGTTCCGCCTGGTCCATCGCGCGGACGCAGAAGCGATGGGCGCGACGCTCATCGAGCGCGTTGGCCGCGCGAGTCATTACCTGCTGTCGAGCACTCTCGAGAAATCGATTCCCGATCACCACCTGGAGGTCGCATGAACAGCCTCACCGTTACACCAATAGACGTACGCTCCCTGGCGCCTTTCGGCGCCCTCGTTCTCGCGGACGACACGGATGCCCGGTCGCTGGATGCTGACGCGCTGGCTGCTCTCGCTACTGAGCGTCGCGTACTGGTGCTGCGCGGCTTTCAGGCGCTGCCGGACGACGCGTTCGTCGACTTCTGCCGGCCGCTCGGCCGGATCCTCGAGTGGGAGTTCGGCGCCGTGAACAGACTCGTGCCGAACGACGCGGCGCGCAACTACATCTATACCCGGGCCGCTGTCCCGCTCCACTGGGACGGCGCATTCGTTGGCCACGTACCGCGATTCATCGTCTTTCATTGCGACGTCGCGCCCGACCCGGCCGCCGGCGGTGAAACGACCTTCGTCGACACGACGCGCGTCCTCGCCGGCGCGACCGCGGAGCAGTACGAGCGGTGGCGTTGCGTCTCGGTGAAGTACGAGACGGAAAAGATCGTGCATTACGGGGGCAGCTTCACGGCTCGCGTCGTGGACCGCCATCCCGTCACGGGGGAGACGGTGCTGCGTTTCGCGGAGCCCGTGCATGACCTCAATCCCGTGAAGCTCACGGTCTCCGGCGCCGACGACGGCGACGCATTCATCAAGGAGATGCAAGCCGCGCTGGCGGCACCGGAGGCGCTGCTCGCCCACCGGTGGGAGCGCGGTGACATCGTCATCGCGGACAACTTCGCACTGCTGCACGGTCGTCGCGCCTTTACGGCGACGACGGAGCGTGCAATCCGGCGTATCAACGTCCTCTGAGGTACACATGACCGCCACCACACTCGCGATGCCGCGAGCCAGGGTTCCCCTCGCGCGCTTCGCGCGCGGCGTCGCGTACTCTCTGCGCATCCGGCGGCCGGAGTTCCTCGTCGCCGAGGTGCCGATCGTTCTCCTGCCCGCGTTGCTCATGGCGACGAATACCGCGCAGCTTCGGACAGGGACGTTCGTCGAAGGGCTCGTCGTGATGTATCTGCTCTTCAACTTCGGCGACATGGTGAACTGTTTGTACGACCGCGACCTCGACGCCACGTACAAACCGCATCTGTCGCGGGCCGTGTACGGACTCGGAGTCGCCGCGGTGCGCTGGCAGATCGCGGTGACCGCCGTTGCGATCGTCGTGTTGGCGGCGCACCTCGCTGCCCAGCTGGATCGCTGGCTGTTCGTCCCCGGCATTCTCGCGGGGCTGGCGCTTGGCGCGGCGTACTCGCGACCGCCGGTGCGGCTCAAGGGTCGCGGCGTCGCCCAGCTGGTGACGCTCTGGGCCATCATCTTCGTCGGCCCGATGGCATTCATCAGCATGCTGCTGGCGCCGATGCCCTCGTTTCAGGTCGCGGCCGTCGCCATCGCTTATGCAACCGTGCAGATGGGCATCATCCTGCTGAACACCGCGGAGGATTTCACCGAGGATCGCGCGGCCGCCGTGAAGACGACGATCGTCGTGCTTGGCTTGCGTCGCGGCGTGGGGCTGGCAGCGTCGCTCGTCGGCATCGGCGGCACACTGCTGTTCGTCCTCATGTTTCTGACGTCCCGCGGCGCATGGGCGTTCAGCGCATCGATGATCCTCGGCGCCGTCATCCTCACCGTGTGCGGAACGCTGCTGCGGCTGCACCGCACGCTCACGGGCGAGGTGTCGCGCGATCTGCCACGCGTTCGGCGCGTTGCGAAGCTGGTGCCCGTCGCGCTCACGCTCGTTGCGTGGACGTCGCTCGCAGTCGTCTATGCCGCCCTGCAAGCGAGTGGATCGCGCTGATGCGTAACCAGGCGGCCATGACCGTCCACGTGGCCCGCGACGCGTTCTTTCGCGAGAACGGCCTCGATACGCGCGGCTACGAGGCGCCGGACTTCGCGGTGAAGGTGGGTCCTGTGACGCTGCGCTTCCGCAACCCGGGACTGCTGCCGTATCACGACCTGCATCACGTCGTGACCGGATACAGCTGCGATGTGCTGGGCGAAGCCGAGATCAGCGCGTTCGAGCTGCGCGGCGGAGGCGTGACGCCGCTCATCCGGCTGCTGTCCGTCGGCGCGCTGGCGATCGCGCTGATCCTGGCGCCGCTCCGCGTCTTCCGCGCCTGGCGTCGGGCGCGCGGCGTGCGTTCGCTCTACGTGCTGGCGCAGCCCTACGAGCGCCTGCTCGAGATGCGTCTCGACGAGCTGCGCGCGCTCTGTCGCGTCCCGGCCCGCGGATTGGCTGAGGCGGCAGCACCGGGTTAGATCGACGCGAACACGCGCGCTATTTTGTGAGCATGACGCGCGTGGCAACCCTCCTCGTCGTTCTGAGTTACGCCGTGATCGCGGACGCCCAGTCCGCCGCGCCGCCGCCCTTCGAGATCCACCCGTTCCATTCGCAGGTGGAATTCTCGGTGCCGTTCATGGGTCTCTCGCGAGTGAAGGGCGGCTTCGAGGATTTCGAGGGAGCGCTGCTGTACGACCCGTCACGTCCGGATTCGTCCGCCATCGTCGTGGTGATCTCGACGGCCAGCCTGCACACGGGAAACTCGCTGCGCGATCGCCATTTGAAGTCCTCCGATTTTCTCGACGTCGAGCGCTTTCCCACGATCCGCTTCGAGTCGACGCGCATCACGCCGACAGGGGCAGACAGCTACGACGTCACGGGCATGCTGTCGATCCATGGCGTGTCACGGCCGTTCGTGGTGCCGGTGAAGATGCGACACGCTCTCGTGCGGAACGCGAACGGGTTCGATTACCTGGGTTTCGACGTCGCGCTGCGCATGAACTGGCGCGACTTCGGGATCCGCGCGGGGAATGAGAACAACAGCTGGTTCCAGCCATCGACGATGCTCGTCAGCGACTCGATGGACGTTGCGATCAATATCGAGGCGGAACGGCGCGTGGGCAGTCGCATGCAGTACCCGGCGCTCGCTGCCGTGCGGCAGGTCGCGTCGCAGGGAGCAGCCGCGCTCTCCGCCCGCTATGAGAGGCTCAAGGCGCAATCGCCGGACTCGCTGCCTCCGTTTCTGCGCGCGTTGCCTGACGTTGCCGACGAAGCGCTCGAGAATGGAAGGCATACCGTCGCGATATCCGCGTTGACGGCACTGAGTCGTGAGCAACCCAACAGTTCCGTCGTGCAGATCCGCCTCGCGCGGGCCCTGCTCGCGGCGGGACGGCGCGAGGAGGCAGCCGCGGCATACCGGCGCGCGCTCGCGCTCGATCCGAACGATCCGACGGCGCCGCTCATGCTGTCGCGCCTGCAACCGTCGCGATGATGTGGATGCGCCTGCGGTCGACTCATCGTCTGCTGCTTTCGCTCGCGTTCGCTGCCGCGTCACCGTGCGCGGCGCAGCGCACAGTCTCGCCCGCGACGCTGCTCTTTCTGACGGACTTTGGCGTGCGCGACGGCGCCGTCGCGTTGTGCAAGGGCGTCATGCTCGACATCGATCCCACGCTGCGCATCATCGACATCTCGCACCAGATCCCGCCGTACGACATCGAGACTGCGGGCGAGGTGCTCGAGCAGACGATTCCGTACTATCCCGCCGGCACGGTGACTGTCGCCGTCGTCGATCCCGGCGTCGGCAGCGCACGGAAGAGCATCGCCGCGCTGACGCGAAAGGGGCACCTCTTGGTCGGTCCCGACAACGGCATGTTTACCCTGGTGCTCGCGTCGGAGGGGCTCGACCGTGCCGTCGAGCTGCGAAACAGGAGGTACCAGCGACAAGGCGAGGCCGCGTACACGTTCCACGGTCGCGACATTTTTTCACCGGTCGGTGCGCACCTCGCTGCCGGCGTTCCACTCGACTCGCTCGGACCGCCCGTTACGCCGATGCTGCTCGACGTCCGGCCGGCGCGCAGGGTCGCGAGCTCGATAGAAGGCGTCGTGCGATACATCGAAGACCCATACGGAAATGTCGTCAGCAACATCCCCGCGGCGCTCCTGGACTCGGCGGGGTTTCACGTCGGCGACTCTGTCACCGTTCGGATCGGCGCGCGATCGCTGCGGCTGCCGTGGCGTCGCACCTTCAGCGATGTCCGGGTCGGCAAGCCACTTGCCGTAATGCATGAGCGCGGTCTGTTGTCTTTTTCCATCAACCAGGGCGATTTCGCAAGAGTCTATGGCGTCAAGAGAAAGGACACGGTGCGCGTTCATCGGTAGACGGTCGTATGTCGTCGTCGCGACCGCGCTGGTCGCCAGCTGCCGCGCGCCGTCGGCGGACATTCCGAGAACCGATACGTCGACCCTGCCGGCCGCGGTCGAGCTTCGTCTTCCGAGTGGCCTGGTCCAGCGCGTTGCGCTGACGCCGGCGACGCCTGTGCAGGGTCAGAACGTCAGCATCAACTCGATGCTCCGAAACGGCGGGGCCGCGCCGATCACGCTGTCGAGCCGTACTTGTGGCCTCGACTACGAGGGCAGTCTCAAGCTCATACCGCCGCCAGACCTCGCGAAATGCGAGGGATACAGCATGCAGGGCGATCTGGCGCCCGGCGACTCGGTACTGGGATTCGATACCATGCGCGTCGACTCGCCGCCTGGCGAATACACGTTGCGCGTCCGTCATGCTTTGGGGCCCGAGGCGTGGTACGAACTGAAGGTTCGTGTCAGCGCAGCGGGCGCGTCGCGGCCCTAGACAGCGACGCGGCTATCGACGGAGCCTGTGCCGCTTGCGCGACCAGCTCTAATCAGATCTCAAGGCGACGACGGGATCGACACGCGTCGCGCGGCGCGCCGGCAGATAGCTCGAGAGGATTGCGACACCGAGCAGCACCACGCCGACGACAGCGAGCGTCACAGGATCCGTCGGCCGTATACCATATAGAAGGCGCTCGACGGCGCGGCCGGCGGCGAAGGTGCCCGCCAGGCCGATGACGAGCCCGAGAGCTACCAGACGCGTCGGTTCACTCAACACGGACCAGACCACGGAGCCGCGATCGGCGCCCAGCGCCATTCGGATCCCGAGCTCTCGCGTACGCTGGTTCACCGCGCTCGCCGTTACGCCATAGACCCCGAGGCACGCGACCAGCAGTGCCGCCGCAGCGAACGCTCCCACGAGCGTCAGCACGAGTCTGCGTTCCGCAAGTGAGTCGCGCACGGCGTCGCTCATCGGCGCGATCTGGATGATCGGCTGATCGGCGTCCACGCGCCGGATGGCGTCGCGCGCCGCCGAGGCGAGGGCGAGAGGGTCGCCGGCGGTGCGCGCGGTCAGGACCATGTACCTGAAGGGCGCGAACGTGTGCGGCATCCACAGCTGCTCGCGACCCTCCTCCTGCAGGTTGTACATACGGACGTGCCGCGCGACGCCCATGATGCGCAGCGAGTCGCCGTCGAGCGTCATCACCTGGCCCACGGCGCTTCCCGTCGGGAAATACCGCTTCGCGAGCATGTCGTCGATGATGACGACGCGCGCGCCGGCGCTGTCGTACTGCGCGGGGCCGAAATCCTCGCCTTCGAGGAGGTCGATCCCCATTGCCTTGAAATAGCCGGGCGTCACGGGCGCGTTGTCCACCAGGATTCCGTCCTTCTGACGGTCGCCGCTGTTCGCCGGCGAGCTCGGGAAGTACGCGCCACTCTGGTTCGTGCCCGCGGAAAGCGGGGGCGCGGACGTGGCGCCGATCGCGACGACGCCCGGTAGCGCGCGAAGCGCGTCCGTATAGCGCCGGACGACGTCCACGACCGGCCGTCCCGACGCGTACTTGGCGCGCGGTGCCATGAGCTGCACGGTGAGCACGCGATCGGGATCGAAGCCCGGATCCACGCGCAGCAACCGGACGAAGCTGCCGAGCAGCAGCCCGCTTCCCGCGAGCAGCACCATGGTCAACGCGACTTGCGCCAGGACGAGCCCGCGCCGCGCGCGACTGCGCGCGTACGCCGGGGCCTTCTCGCGCAACACGCTCGAGAGGTCACTGCGCAGCGAATGGAACACGGGCGCGAGTCCGATTCCGACGCCGACGAGCACCGCGACGCTGAGCGTCACGAGCAGCACCCTGACATCGATGCCCACCTCGTCGCGTCGCGGCAGTCCTGGGGGCGCGATGGCCATCAGGCCGCGCAATGTCCAGATGCCGAGCAGGGTGCCGCCGATCGCGCCGGACACCGAGAGGAGCATCGTCTCTGACAGGATCTGCCGCGACACGCGGCTGTGACTCGCGCCGATGGCCCGGCGCACGGTGATCTCGCGTTCGCGTCGCGCCGCGCGCACGAGGGCAAGCACCGCGAGGTTCGCGCACATGATGAGCATTAGCATGCCGACCGCGGTGAGCAGTGCGAGCAGGGCCGGCCGCACCTCGCGCACCATGCGTTCCTGCAGCAGCACCGGGACGAACTTGAAGCCGCGCTTGCCATAGCGGTCTTCGTCGAGCCGTCGCGACAACGCCGCAAGGTCGGAGAGCGCGTTCGAGATCGGAACGTCGGATCGTGCCCGCGCGAGCACGCCGATGAAATGCGGGCCGGGGGGCAGTTTTGCGAGCGAATCCGTGAAGATCGTGTAGACGTCGGCATCGACCTGCGCGGAACCGAGGCTGCTCTGCGCCGAGAAGCGGAAATCGCCGGGAAGCACGCCGACGACGGTCGATGCATTGCCGTCCACGAGAATCGTCTTGCCGATGAGCGAGCTGTCCGCGCCGAACCGCTGCGTCCAGAGACGGCGGCTGATGACGACGACCGGAGGAGCGCCCGGTGCGTCCTCGCCCGCGACGAAGCCGCGGCCGACGTCCGGTCCGACACCCAGCAGCTGGAAGAAGTTCGCGGACACCGCCGACATCGGGACCTGCTGCGGCTCGCCACCGTCGGCGGCCGTGATCGCCGAGCTGTTGCTGCGGAGCGTCGCGAATCCCTCGAACGTCTTCGTCTCGGTGCGCAGCCGTACGATTTCGGGTCCAGTCACCCACGCCTCGGGGACGCCGATCCAATCGAGGCCGTCCCAGATCATCATCAGCTTGGCCGGGTCACGATACGGGAGCGGCTTGAACAGGATCGTGTTCGCGACGCTGAAGATCGACGCGTTGGCCGCGATGCCGAGCGCCAGCGTGCCGACGACGACGAAGGCATAGCCGCGGCTGTGGAGCAGGGACCGGGCGCTGTAGCGCAGGTCGCGCAGGAGATCCTCGATCCACGCACCGCCGCGCGATTCGTGTCCCTCTTCCTTGTAACGCTGCACGCCGCCGAACTTCGCGAGCGCGCGACGCCGCGCTTCGACGTGCGCAACGCCGGCGCGCTCCAGCTCCGCGGTCTCCATGTCCACGTGGAACCGCATCTCGACGTCCATGTCGCGCTCCTGGGCGCGACGCCGGAATATGCTCGGCAGCTTCATGTCGACTTCAGTACGGCTTCGACGGCGCCGGAGAACGCGCGCCAGTTGGCCCGCTCCTCGGCCAGATGCGCGCGGCCTTTCTCGGTCAGGGTGTAGAACTTGGCCTGTCGCCCTTCGGGAGACGTTCCCCATTCCGCCTCGATCAGCCCGCGCTCTTCGAGCCGGTACAGCGCAGGGTAGAGCGAGCCCTGATTGATCTGCAGGACGTCGTTGGAGAGCTGGCGCACGCGTTTCGAGATGCCCCAGCCGTGCAGGGCGCCCAGGCGCAGGGTTCTCAGGATGAGAAGGTCGAGCGTGCCCTGCAGGAGATCCGTCCGGTTTGCCATGATGCCTCGACTGTCGACAACAGCAGGGTAGTACCGTGTATTGTCGACTGTCAAGGTATCGAGGCGGGCGGCCGGAGGCGGGAGGCAGGAGGGTGGTTGGCGGATAGCGGGTTCGAGATATTTCCGCATGCCGCTCGTGTACGCCCAGCACGCCCCGGGACCCGGTCTTGCGGACGCGGTGAGGTGCTATTGGACGATTCGCGGCGACGCCAGCGACGCGCCGGTGGTGAATCGCGTGCTGCCGGACAATTGCATCGACGTCATCTTCAATCTCAGACCCGGCGCCAGCTTCGAGGCGCTCGTCGTGGGTCCGATGCTCACCGCGGAGGTCCTCCAGCATCGCGCGGCCGTGGACATGCTCGGCGTGCGGTTCCGTCCCGGCGCGGCGACGGAGTTTCTCGATTGCAGGGCCGGCGAAGTCGCCGCGCGCGAGTTCGCGGCCGTCGAGCTCTGGGACGACGCGACATCGCTCCGGAGTCAGCTGCAGGAGATGCCGGATGCCAGATTCGCGATTCTCGAGGCGTATCTGCTGCGGCGCCGCAGAACGTGGAGGCATGCGTTCCTGGCGCGCCACGCGACGGCGGTCATCGAGCGGACGCACGGGCTCATGACGGTGGAGCGACTCACGCAGACGCTGGGCATGTCCGAGCGCAAGCTGCAGCGCACCTTCGAGGTCGCCGTCGGTCTCGGACCGAAGCAGGTTCTCCGCGTCCAGCGCTTTCGCGCCGCCGCGTCCATGGTGCTCGGCAGCCGGCGGGCATCGCTATCGGCGATCGCGGCGAGCTATGGCTATGCCGATCAGGCGCACATGACGCGCGACTTTGGCGCCCTCGCCGGCCTGAGCCCGCGTGAATTCCGGAGCGAGAAGCGCCTTGTCGGGTTTATTCAAGACTGATCGGGCCGGCGACGATAGTTTGGCGACGTCTCCAGCACGGAACGCCAACCATGAAAATGCAGCGCCTCACTCCGGTTCTCATCGTCGACGCCATCGAGCCCGTCCTGCCGTTCTGGGTCGACAGGCTGGGCTTCAGGAAGACGACCGAGGTCCCGCACGAAGATCATCTCGGCTTCGTCGTCCTCGAGCGCGATGACGTCCAGGTCATGTATCAGACGAAGAGCAGCGTGGCGGGTGATGTCCCGCCGCTCGCGTCCTCCCCGCAACGGGGAACCTTTCTCTACATCGAGGTCGACGACCTCGACGCCGTCGTGAACGCGTGCAAGGACGTCATCCCGGTGATCCCGAGACGCAAGACGTTCTACGGTGCGGACGAGCTCATCGTGCGCGAGCCCGGGGGCAACGTGGTGACGTTCTCGCAGTTCAAATCGGAAGGCTGACCTTACGGCGACCGATTCGACGACGGCGGAACGATGCCGTTGAGCCGCATGTACGACACGAGGTTGCCGTAATGCTCGTTGTCGTGTGCGACGTTGTACGTCAGCGGATAGCTGCGCGCCACCTTCGTGCCGAACATCGTCACGGTCTGGCTCGCAGCCGTGTCCGCGATCGTCGCGTACGCGCGGTCGCAGTACTCGAGTGAGGCGGTGAGCGCGGCGACCAGCGCCGTCTTGCCACGAACGTTCTCGAAGTTCTCGGACGCCGGTCGTGACTCTCCCAGCGCGGCAGCGCAGAAGTTGTAGTGTGTGTTCGTGACGTGCCCGATGAGCTGTCCGATCGAGCGCGCCTCCGGTGCCGGGCGGAAGTCGTACAGCGACTCGGGCACCTGTTGAGCGGTCTGGAGAAGATTGCGGCGGATGGGTCGGTGCAGGGAACGAAGCGACGTCATCACGGGATCGTCCCGGGGCGCGCTTGCGGACCCACCGTCGGACCAGGTGGGCACCTTCACGATGAGCTCGGCGTGGCGCTCGCCGCTTTTGTGGATCTGAATCACGCCGACGCGCGACCTGTCGGTGAGACCGAGCTGCGACGGCGGCACGCCCGGGAGCATCAGCATGACGTGCGGCGACCACGCGCCGACGCGCACACCGTCCGCGTCGGGCGACGAGAACAGCACCTGCCGCGGCGACATCATGTACGCCATCGACGCCTTCGCCGGCAGACGCAGCTCGCCGCTGGCGAAGGCCGCATCGACGGCGCGTCGCACTTCGTCTTCGGAGCGCCCCTGGGCGCGCAGCGTGCCTGCCTTGATCTCGCGCCACAACGACGTCTTGGCGCCTTCCTGGTCGAAGCAGATGGGGTACAGACTGCCGTCGTGCAGATCGCGTCCCACCATGCACGCGCAGCCGTTGGTCCCCGCGCGCGCCTTCACGTACTCCGTACCGCGAAGCACGTAGACGTCTGCCAGCCCGGACACCTCTTCCGGTGCCGCACTGACGGCGAGGCTGATCTCCTCCGATTCTCCGAGCGAGCGGGGTGCCACGGGATACGAAGGTTTGGATTGCTGCGTTTGCGCGGACAGCGCCTGCGACGCGCACAGGGCGAATGCGACGACGCGTACCAGACCCGCACCAATCGACGATGACATGACCGATGTCCTCGGTTCACTGTGAACGTGCACGTCTACCTCGCCCAGGGCATCCTCGACGTGAAACACGATGCCTGAATCGTCCAGCGCTGCGCGCACGTGTACGACCATTCCGGGCCTCGTGCCACGCTCGAGGAGCCGATCCACCGCCGAGCGCAGGCTGCCGTTCGGCACAGGATGGTCGAGCAGGTACACGGGAATCGACAGCTCCAGCGCCATCTCCGGCACCGCCGCGACGCCGAGCACGCGCGCATATTCCGCCGCGCTGTTGGCCTCGTGACGCAGAGGAACGTATGGCTCGTTGATGCCGTCGAGCGTCGCGCGCAGGAACGATCCCACGTCCGCGAGCACCTTTTCGGCGCGCCGCGGATCGTGACGCACGAGATCGACGAGGTGCGTCAGCGTGTCGAGCAGCACCGCCGGCCGGAGCTCGAGCATGACGCGATTGAACTGGGCCGTATGCAGCTCCGTCCGCAGTCGTTCCGCCGCGACGTCTTTCTCGCGCACCCAGCGCTCGAGATAGCCGACGTGCGCGAAGATCACGACGATGACGTATACCGACACGTTCCACGCATAGAGCTCGTTCGACGCCGGCGAGAACAGCGGGTAGCGAAAATCCCGCGCGATCGCCCGCGTCGCCGCGGTATGCGCGAGCGCCACGCCGAACGCGCCGCCCAGGTGAATGCTCGCGTTCAGCCAGAGGCGCGGCCCGTGAATCGGGATGCGTCGCGCGAGCCACAGGACGACCGGCGTCATCGCGATCCACACGAGGGCGGCCGCGGCATCGTACTGGATCGCCGCGATGAATGCCTCCGCCGTGTACCGATGTCGCAGGTTGAGATACCAGAAGCTGTGCTGCGTCCGCAGCACGGCCACCGCACACCAGATGACAGCGATGGCGACCGCCGGATGGCTCTGCATCCGGCCGCGAAGGCGATCGAACGACTCCGATACCGGCGGCGGGTCGGCGGGCACAGGTGGCGCCGCGGTGCTCGCGGGTACCGCCACCGCGTCGGCCTGGCGCAGCGGCAGGTCGAGAACGGCGGCCGTGCCCTCGAAGGGATCGTGCCCCAGGTGGAGTTGCGCGGCGTCACCGTACACCGTGGTCAGACGCGCACGCAGGTTGGACAGGCCGAGCCCGCGACGCTCCCGATAGCGCGACCCCTCGAGCCCGACGCCGTTGTCGATGACTTCGACGCGCAGCCGCTCGTTCTCCACACGTGCCCGGATGACGATGCGACCGGATGCGCTGCGTCCGCGCAGTCCGTGATGCACGGCATTCTCCACGAGCGGTTGCAGGATGAGCTGTGGGACCGCGGCGCGCCGCGCATCCGGCGACGCGTCCGTCTCGATCGTGATCCAGTCGGCGAAGCGGGCGCGTTGAATGGCGAGATACGGCTGGAGCGCGAGCAGCTCGTCGTCGAGCGTCACCAGACCGCGCCCGTGACGCGCCACGGCGCCCTGGAGCAGGCTGATGACGTTGCGCAGCATGCGCGCCGCGTTTTCGGGCGCCTCGTGCGCCAGCTCCGCGACGGTGCTCAGCGCATTGAAGAGAAAGTGGGGGCGCAGCTGCAGCTCGAGATACTCGAGCTGCGCCGCCGCGAGCTGCGTCTGCAGCTCCTGCGTTTGTCGCTCGCGATCCCGCAGGCGGTCCATCGCGTCGAGCGTACGCGCCGCCCACACCGCCGCGAGATAGCTCACGATCGTGAGGTCGGCGAAGTACAGCATCGTCGCCTCGAACGGCACGCGCGGCATGCCGCCAAAAACCTGGACGAGGTCGCGGCGGGCGACGCTGTGAATGACGGTCGCGACGAGCAGCGGCGGCACGTGAGCGACCATGCGCAGCCAGCGCGAGGAGATGCGCTCCGCCACGACGCGACTCCACCATCCGATCGCCGGCGTCAGCGCCGCCCACACCCACGCGAGCGGGAGGTAATACAGAAAGAACGTGATCGTACCGGCACCCGTCGCGCTCATCACGACCGTGTCCATGAGCGCGCCCACGCCGCCGAATGCCGACCAGCCGGCAAAGAGCAGCAGCCAGCGCGTGCCGGTTCTCGAGTTCACCCGGGCATGCTACGGGACGTGCACGCGCGCCACAATGCACATGTGATCAACGGCGCAACGGCAGGGCGGATGGACACGCCTCGGCCCCGGCTCCAGCAATTCACCCCACAATCAAACCCGGGCGCGCGACTGCGAGCCACCATGTGCGCATGAACGTGCGACCTCGCGTGAGCCGATCGCTCCCTGCAGCCGCCCTCGCGCTGTTTGCCGCCGCATGCCTCGGCGGCAGCGGCGGCGGAGTGACCGGCCCACGCCTGGATGGTGAAGGTCGGCGTGCGCTCTTCATCGGCAACAGCCTCACCTACTCGATGGACATCCCCGGCATCGTGCAGGCGCTGGCGGATTCCGCAGGCGGAGACAAGCTCGCCGTCGAGACGGTAGCGGGACCGGACATGGCACTCATCGACCACCTGAACGAGGGGACGGCGGTCCGCGAGATTCGCAAGGGCGGATGGGAGTGGGTCGTCCTGCAGCGGGGGCCTTCTTCGGTGGAGATCAATCGCGATTCGCTGCGCCTGACGACGAAGCTGTTCGCCACGGAGATCGCCGCGGTCTCCGCGCGTCCCGCGCTGTTCAGCGCGTGGCCGAGCGAGGCGCGGCGTCAGGATTTTCCGCGCGCGATCGAGTCGTATCGCCTAGCGGCCTCGGATGTCGGCGGCCTCTTTCTGCCGATCGCATCATCCTGGCTGGCGGCATGGCAGCGCGACAGCGCCGAGGCCCTGTACGCGGACAACCTGCACTCCTCCGTCGCGGGTGCGTATCTGTCCGCGCTCGTCATATACGCGAAGCTGCTCAACAAGTCACCGGTCGGATTACCGCGACGTCTGCGTCTGCACAGCGGCGCCATATTGGTGATCGACGCCTCGCACGCGTCCCTGCTGCAGAACGCGGCCGCGGACGCCATCGCCGCCAACCCGTGAGGAAACTGAGCCTGGCTTCACGCCGGACGTGCGCCATCGGCGCGATGCTTCTCCTGCTCCCGGCGCTCGCCGGTGGCGCGCAAACGTCGCCGGCGCTCAACGCCGCGGATTCCGCGCGCACGGCGAGGACGTCGTGGAACGCTGCGGTGACGGCATTCCGGGCGCACGATCTGGCGACCGCGCGGGTCGAGATCGAGCGCGCGTCTTCCATGTGGCCGACGCAACAGGCATACGTGTGGAGCCGGGTCGTGCTCGGCGCCGCGATGAACGATACGACGTCGCTGCGTCGCGCTCTCCTGGACTACGCGAATCTCGGCCTGGGACGCGAGCTCACCGACACGACGTTCGATCGGTACAGAGCGCTCCCGTGGTTCGAGGCGCTCGCGGCCGCCCACGCGGCGAATCGGTCGGTGGTGGCCCGCAGTCGCGTGTTCGCGACGCTCAGCGACTCGACGCTGTGGCCCGAGGGCGTCGACTATGACGCTCGTCATGGAAAGCTGTACGTCACGAGCGTTCGCCACCGGACGATCGTCGAGCGCGCGGCCGATGGACGGGAGCGCGACGTCTGGCCGCGCGATTCGGCGACGCGTGGAGCGGTGCTGGCCGTCCGCGTCGACGCGCGACGCAACAGCCTCTGGGCAACGCTCGCCGGCCTCGGCGCGCTGGGCGGACTCTCTCCCGCCGACACGAGCATCGCCGCGATCGTGGAAGTGCGCATATCCGACGGCGCGATTCTCCGCCGATTCGATCTGCCGCCCTCACCGCACCATACACTCGGCGACGTCGCCATCGGTCCCCGCGGCGACGTCTTCGTCACCGACTCCGACAATCCGACGCTGTACCGGCTGCGGCCGGGCCGGGACACCCTGGAGCAGGTCACGAATCCGCTGTTTCGCTCGCTGCAGGGCAGCGCTCCGTCGCCGGACGGCAGCACGCTGTACGTCGCGGATTACTCGCACGGCCTGCTGCGCGTGGACCTCCGCGACAACAGCGTGACGCGGCTGCGCGACGCGCCCCATTCGACGTCGCTCGGCTGCGACGGCATCGTGTGGTTCGACAACGCGATCATCGCGGTGCAGAACGGCGTCGCTCCCGCGCGCATCATGCGCTTCCACCTCGACCGAGCCGGAACGTCGATCGTGCGCGCCGAGGTGCTCGATCGGCGGCCGGACGTCGCCGACGAGCCGACGATCGGAACACTCGTCGGCGGCGAGTTCGTCTACATCGCCAACAGCCTGTGGCAGCAGTACGACGCGGCCGGCAAGCTGAAACCGACCGGACGACTCGCGCGGCCGGTGCTGCTCGCGGTCCCGCTCGCGGCGCGCTAGCCTGGTTTACTCGCCGAGCATGCGGCTCTGAAAGTGATCGCGGAAACTCCGCGACAGACGCAGCTTGTGTCCGGTGTCGAGGAGAATCACGTAGTCACCGCCAAACCAGGGCTGCACTTCCTTGACGCGATCGACGTTCACGACGTACCGGCGGTGCACGCGGACGAACTTCCGCGGATCCAGCCGTTCGGCGCAGGAGGCAATCGTGCCGCGCACCAGATGGCTCGCCGGGCCCACGTGCAGCCGGACATAGTTGCCATCGGCCTCGATCCAGTCGACCTCATCGGCGCGTACGAAGTGAGAGCGGCCGCCGCGCTTCACCATGAAGCGATCCAGCCTGCCGGCCTGCGCCTCCGTTGCCGCGAGCGTCTTTTCGCTGCGCAGCACTTCCCGGAGGAGGCTTCGCAGCCGCTGTTCCTCCTCGGTGCCGGCGCTCGTCGAGATCCATCGCGCGGCGCGGTCGACGGCCTGCGCGAAACGATCCGGCTCGTACGGCTTGAGCAGGTAATCGACGGCGCAGGCCTCGAACGCACGCACGGCATACTGGTCGTACGCGGTGACGAAGACGATCGCGGGCAACTCGTCCGTCTCGATCGACCGCAGAACCTCGAAGCCGTCGAGGTCCGGCATCTGGACGTCGAGAAAGACGAGGTCCGGGCGCAGCTTGTTGATCGCGTCGACCGCGGCGCGCCCTCCGCTGGCTTCGCCGACCAGCTCCACGTCCTCGCGCTCGGCGAGCAAGCGAATGACGCGTCGCCGGGCGACGGCTTCATCGTCTACGACGAGAGCGCGAATCATTGCGCGTGAATTTATGTGTCGGCGCGCACGACACGCGCGCCGGGATCGGGACGAAACGCGACTCGCCGGTGACGGATTGAAAGAAAAGTGGCGCCACCTGCCGCGGCGTGTGACCGATGTGACGCAGCGCGCGATCGGAGGGTATAAACCAATAAGGTAGTGCCGCATGCCCGTCTCGCCCCTTCAAGCGATTGGAGGTCCGTTGCGCTGTCTGGTGATTGCGATGCTGGCCGGCATGGTGGTCGACGCGGGCAATGCATGCGCGCAGGTCGCAGTCGACGTCGGAAGCGGCGTGGGGCGCCTGGGCACGGACCCCTGGGTGCGCGAATCGCGCATCGCTCCGTCGTTCCGCGTCGCGGCCGCGCCCGGGTTCCTGCAGCTCGAGGGCGCGATGCTCGAGCGCGCGGGCGCGCTCAGCCTGAGGAGCGCGGGACTCGCGGGCGCGCTCAGCTCACCGGCGTTCGGACCACTGCGCTTCTCGCTCGCCGGGAATGTCGCGAGCGACTCGACGGCGACGTCGCTGAGAGTGTCGACAAGGGCCGCGACCACGGCGCTCAGCGCGCGCTTTCGTTCATCGGGAGCCTGGCTTGGCGCCGCGGCGCAACAGCGCGCCGGCCCGGCGCTGACGGTGGGCGCGTGGCAGATACTTGGTTCCGCCGTGCTGTCGCTCTCGACGGTGAACCGTGCGCTGGCCGTCGCTCGGATGCGCATCTACGCGCAGCCGGGCAAGGACACGATGGTCTGGAACGACACAGCGCAGGTGTTGGAGCCGCGCACCATTGGCGGCCGAGCCGACACCGTGCGGGAATCTCAGCACCGGCTGGCGTCCGACATGGAAGCGCGTGTCGATTGGGGATCGGGACGGTTGATGCTCACCGCCGTCGTGGGCCATCGCTCCGCGACAAGGGATTTTCGCGAGACCTTCTGGGGAGGAGCCAACGCCATCGTGCAGATGGCGCCGCGCGTGGCGCTGCTTGCCGGCGTCGGATCGGCGCCGGCGGTGCGCGAATCACTCGCCCCCGCCAGCCGGTACGCGACGCTCGGCGTGCGCCTCAGTCCCGCCGCCCGATTGCGACCGGTGCCTCCCGCGCCTGTACGTCCCGTCGCGACCGGGCTGACGGTCGCTCGGGCGACGGAGGGCGGCTATCGCCTGGCGCTGCGCGTCCCCGGCGCGCGCACGGTCGAGATCTCCGGCGACTTCAACGGATGGCAGCCGGTCTCGCTGCATGAATCGTCGCCCAACGTGTGGGAGGCGGTATTGCCTCTCACACCAGGCACGTACCGTATCAACGTGCGCGTCGACGGCGATCGATGGACGGCGCCGCCCGGCGTCTCCACCGTCGACGACGAGTTCAACGGCCGCGTGGGGATCGTCGTCATTCCATGAGATCGCCCGCCGTGCGCGTCGACGCGGTGACGCGCGACGAAGATCGTGGGTACAACAGGGCGGCGATGAACGATGCAGCGCTCGTGCGCGCCGTGCTCGAGGGACACCAGCCGGCGTTCGCGACGCTGGTGGACAGGCACGCGCCCGTGTGTTTGCGCTATGCGACGCGCATGCTCGGCAGCCGTGAGGACGCGGAAGACGTTACGCAGGAGACGTTCGTGCGCGCGTACGGCGCGCTCGCGAGGTACGATGGCAGTGTCGCGTTCCAGACGTGGCTCATGAGCATTCTGATCAACCGCTGCCGCACGGCGCTGAGCGCACGCCGGAAGCGCGATGCGCGCATCGCCCCGGACAACGGGTCGGTCGCGGCCGCGGCGGTCGCCGCGGACGCCGATGACGCGGCCCTGCGCGACGCCATCGAGCACGCGCTCGCCCGCCTCGATTCGCAGCAGCGCGAGGCCTTCTTGCTCAAGCACGTGGAACAGCTCAGCTACGAGGAGATGTCGCGCATGACCGGCACCGGCGTATCCGCGCTCAAGATGCGCGTACGACGCGCGTGCGAGCACCTCCAGCGACTGCTCGAAGGAGACCGCGATGGTTGAACACGACGACCTGCCCCCGGCTTTGCGCGACGCCATTCGCATCATGCGGGAGCCCGCGCCTGCGCCCAGCGATCTCTGGCGGTTGCGATTGCTCAGGGACGTGGCGGCGGAGGGCGCACCGGGACCGCGGCGTGCGGCAGCGACACCGCGCCGATGGTCGCTCCACCCGCTGCAGGCGATCGCTGCGGGCTTGCTGTGTGTGGTGGTCGGAAGTGCGGTGACGCTGTTGGTCTCGTCGCGCGCGCCGCAACAGGTCGCTGCCGGACGGCCCGCCGCGGCCGGGGTGGCGCGCGTGCGCTTCACCCTCGTGGCCCCTGAGGCGGCGAGCGTGTCGATCGTCGGCGATTTCAACGGATGGAACCCGACCGCGCTGCCGTTGCGTCGTGGCGCGGACGGCAAGACGTGGGTCGTCGAGGTGCCGCTGTCGCCGGGGCGCTACGCGTATGCGTTCGTCGTGGACGGCGCGCTCGCGCCCGACCCGAGCGCGCCGCAGACGCGTGACGATGACTTCGGAAAGCCCAATTCGATCGTCATGGTGAGCGGATCATGAACGTGCGTCTCGTCGTTGCCGCCGCGTTCGCGCTCGGCATTCCTGGGCGGTCCTTCGCGCAGGACTTTCCCGAGCGCGTCTCGAAGGAGGCTCGGATCGCGCTCGAGCGGATCGTGGATTCCGCGCGCGCGATGCGCCTGCCCACAGAACCGCTCGTCGCCAAGGCGGCGGAGGGGGTGCTCAAGGGTGCCGACGATGCGCGGATCGTGAAGGTCGTACGCGCGCTCCTGCACGACATGGACGACGCGCGTGCAGCGCTTCCGCCTGGAGCCGCGACCGGGACGCTGACGGCGGCGGCGAGTGCGTTGCGCGCGGGCGTGTCGCGCGAAACGCTGCGTCGTCTTGCCGCGGCCGGCGGCGGCGCCGGTGCGACCGAGTCGGAGTTGGCGATCGCGTTGATTACCCTGGCGGACCTCGCCGCGAGCCGCGTCCCGCCGCAGCGCGCCGGTGAGGCCGTTGAGTTGCTGCTCTCGCGCCGCGCGTCCGTCGTGGCGATGTTCGCGTTTCGCGAAGGTGTCGCGCGCGACATCCAATCGGGTGCGACGCCGGACGCCGCGCTCGCGTCGCGCATGCAGGGCGCGATGCGGACGCTCGATGGCCGGCCGGCGGTGTCACCCGTGAAGCCCATCTCGCCGCCGTAGGTCGCTAGCGCGGCGGGCGATACTCGGCCGCGATGTACATGCCCAGGAGGTCCGCGGCGTCCACGCGGACGAATCCGGTACCTTCAGGGCCGCCGTAATTCTTCACCCAGCTCGACGCGAGCCCCACTCGTCCAGTCCGAGCACCGTGGTGACGCCCGCGGGCGCGACACCCCATGCGGCGCGCCAGCGCGGTGACAGACCCCAGCGCTTGCCCTCCGCGGTGACGCGCACGCCGCGCACGTCGAACAGCGCGTCGCTGTGCGAGACGCCGAGGAGCTCCGTGGGCGCGTCCCACTGCACCTGATCGAGCCCACCGCGGCGGTTGCCGGGCGCGACGGGCCAGATCTGCGGGGGCAGACCGGTCCAGACGATTTTTCCGCCGGCGTCCAGGTAGCGACGGATCAACGACGTCACCAGCGGCGGCACTACCGCCTCGGCGGGCACCGCGTCGATCGCGAAGACGACGACGCTCGGTGCGCGATCGGCGACACGGGCTTCGAGAAAGGCCAGGAGCGCCTTGGCGTCCGCGATCGTGTACGCGCGGTTGGCGAAGTAGCGCGAGATATCCTGCGCGGCAACAGTCGCGATGGGCGCGTATGTCGAGTCGAAGAACACCAGCCGGTGCACGGGCGTTTGATCGCTTGTGCGGAGCGCGTATACGGACCCGTCGTCGCTGCCGAACACGACGAGATCGCCATCGACCGCGGGCGAGCTGAACACGTTCGCGCCGGTGCGGAACAATGCGAGGTCGCGTCCCGTCGCGATGTCGGCGACGTGCAGACGTCCCACGCCATCGCCGTAGTACACGTACTTCTCCGTGATCGCGGGCGACGACCACACGATCGACTGGGCCGTCGTGGACCGCCAGCGCTCGGCGCCGGTCGCCGCGTCGACCGCCTGTACGAATCGGCCGTCCGAGCTCGCTGCGTACACGATCCCGTTGGCGACAGCGGGGGACGAATTCACCCACGAGATCTTGTGATCGAAACGCCACTTGAGGGAGCCGTCGTTCGTGTCGATCGCGTAGAGAAAACCGTCGCGAGCGCCGACATAGACGACGCCGTTCGCCACAGCGGGGGAGGACTGAACGCTGCGGCGGTCGAAGCCGAACTGCTTCGATTGCAGCCCTGCGCCTTCGGTGTCATACCGCCACCGCTGCCTGCCGGTCGCCAGGTCGAACGCGTACACGCGACCGTCGAAGGAGCCGACGTAGACCGAGCCATTGGCCACGGCGGGCGTTCCACGCACGCGTCCCTCCGTTTTCGCTCGCCACCGCTGTGTGCCGCGCGCCGGATCCAGGGCGTAGACGTATCCGTCGCCCGCGCCGAAGATCACGAAGCCCGGCACGACGACGGCGGATGAGACATACTTGTCACCGCTCTCGTGCCCCCACGGGAAGGGGAGTGTCGTTCCCGTTCGCACGAGCCAGACGCGCTTTCCGTCGCGCGCGCTCACGGCGTGCAGGCCGCCGTCGCGCGAAGCGACGAAGACGCGGCCATCGGCAAACGCCGGCGACGAATGGATCGGACTCCCGGCGGCGTAGGTCCAGCGCGTTTTGCCGCTCGCCCGCTCGAGTGCGAGCAACGAACCGCCGCCGGTTCCGACGTAGACGACGTCGCCGACGATGACGGGACTGGACACGACGTCGCCATCCGTTGGCACGCGCCACTGCACACCGACGATGCTGGATCCGCCCCCGGAATAGACTCCGGTGTGCGCGGCGTCGCCGCGGAACATCCCGACGTTCTGCGCGTCCAGGCTGGTGCGCATCACCACGACGCACAGCCAGGGGAGGAACAGAAGTGGTCTCATGGCCCCAATCTCACGGACACGGCGCGCATCGCAATCTTTCGCATGCAGTCGCACCTGTGGTCGTGACGAGCGCAGCGCTCGCGGGGACGAGCCGCGAGAACGTGATCCGGATGTAGATTGGCTCGGGACGAACACCCCGAGCCTCCATGCGCCTCGCTTCCACGTGTCTGTGCGTGCTGACGCTGGCCGCCGATGCCCGCGCGCAGACGCGCATCGACAGCACGCAGATCGACAGCATCATCCGCCGTCATGTCGCCGACAAGCAGATCATCGGTGTGTCCGTGGGAATCATGCAGAACGGGCGCGTCGTCTTCGCGCGCGGCTACGGCACGGCGGACGTCGCAAGCGGCCGCGCGGTCACGCCGCGAACCATGTTCGCCATCGGGTCCGTCACGAAGCAGTTCACCTGCAGCGCGCTGCTGATGCTGGAGCAGGAGGGCAAGCTCTCCCTCGACGATCGCGTGGCGAAGTATCAGCCGCAGCTCACGCGTGCTGGCGACATCACGTTGCTCGACCTGGGCGGCCATCTCTCCGGGTATCGCGACTATTACCCGCTCGACTACGTGAATCGGGAGATGAGCGAACCAGCGTCCGCGGAGGAAATCATCCGACGATATGCGACGCGCCCGCTCGATTTCGCGCCGCGATCGCGGTACTCGTACAGCAACACCGGCTACCTCATTCTCGGAAAGGTTGTCGAGCAGGTCAGCGGCCAGCCGTTCCCGATGTTCCTGAGCACGCGAATCTTCGAGCCGCTGCGGCTCATGAATACGGCGTACGGCACCGCGCGCAGCGCTGATGTCGCGACCGGGTATACGTCGTTCGGCCTGGCGCCACAGATTCCCGCGGAACCCGAGGCGGCGGGCTGGGCCGGCGCGGCGGGGGCGATCTGGTCGACGCCAACGGATCTCCTCACGTGGGACCTGTCGCTCCTCGACAACCGCCTGTTGTCCGCCGCGTCCCTGCGAAAGCTGACGACATCGCAGCGTCTCACCGACGGACGCTCCTCCGGCTACGGCTGCGGCGAAAGTATCAACGACCGTGGCGCGGCTGTGACGTGGTCGCACGGGGGCGCCGTGAGCGGCTTCGTGGCGCAGAACACCGTGATTCCATCCACGCGTTCGGCGCTCGTCGTCCTGTCGAACAGCGATTTCTCGCCCGTGGGCGCGCTCAATCAGGAGCTGCTCGCGAAGTTGCTGCCGACGGTGGACGTGCCGGTAGTGCGCGGGCTGCCGGCGCTCGATGCCGCGAAGAAATTCCTCGCGGATCTCGAGCAGGGTCGCGTCGATCGCGCGACGCTGTCCGCGGACTTCGATGCGTACCTCACCCCCGCGAAGGTGTCGGCGGCACGCGCCGCATTGAATGCGCTGGGGCCGATTGCTCGCGTACGTGTCACCGGGCTGCGCGAGCGCGGCGGACTGGAGGTCGCCGCGATCCAATTCGACGTCGGATCGACGCCGGCGCAGGGCCTCATGTATCGATCCCCGGACGGCAGGATCGAGGAGTTTCTCTTCGCGCGAAACTAGCCATAACCTCACCCCTCCGCGCTGCCGCGAAGGGTAGTATGGTTGTGGCAACATCTCCGGAGAGAATCATGCGTAGACTCGGCACGTCTGTCCTCGCGCTCGCGGTTCTCGCGGCTGGTTCGCGGACCGTCGCGGCGCAGGATCAGTCGGGTAAAGTCGCTGGCGGCGGCATCTCGGTCGCTGGATGGAGGGGACAGATCGATGCGAGCGAAGCCCGCGGCGGTCAGGTGCTCACCAATGCGAAGCTCGCGAAGGATGGCAACGGGCTGCACGTCACGACCGGTCCCGCCGTGGCCTACTGGAATCCCGCGAACAAGGCGAGCGGCAACTACACGGTGAAGGCGACGTTCAGAGAGCCAAAGTACATGAACCTGAACAACCATCCGCACCCCTACGGCATCTTCATCGGCGGAAACGACATGGGGACGGACAAGCAGAGCTACCTGTACTGCGCAGCCTATGGCACGGGAAGCTTCATCGTCCGAGGCTTCGGCCCGGAGCCCTTTCGCATGAACGGTGGCCGTGGCGAGACGAACGCCGCCGTCCACAAGGCCGCCGGCTCCGGCGAGCCCGTGACGCAGGAGATCGCGCTGTCCGTGAAGGGCGACAAGGTGCAGTGCGCGATCAACGGAACGGTGGTGGCGAGCTACGACAAGTCCGCCGTCGTCGGGCAGGGCAAGCTCGCGTCCACCGATGGCATCTACGGCGTGCGTTTCGGCCACAATACCGAGGGACTCGTCACGGGGCTGACACTCACGAAGCAGTAACCCCGTAGTCATTCCTCGCTCCGGTCGGAATGACAACGAGGCGTAATGGTCGTAATCGGCGTCCTGCTCGCTCTGCAATTGCAGTCACCCGTGAGCGCGCTCGTGCAGCGCGCACGCGAGGCGCGCTACCAGCAGGACGCCGAGCTGCTGTCGTACGAGGCGACGGTGAAGCAGCGCGCGTCCGCGGGGATCGGTGTCGCGCCCGGGCTCGGTATCGGACCGATCAGTCGCGTGCGGCTCGCGGCGCGGATCGAGTCTGTCGCACGCGTCGGGTGGCATCGCGAGCTGGGCGCGTGGGGCGAGCTGATCGCCATGCGTAGCGTCGCGCCGATCGTCGGCGAGAACACGCCCGGTGCGGACGATGACGATTTCGCCCTCACGCTTCCGTACTACCCGGGTCGCGACCGCTTGTGGCCGATGTCCGAGTTGCGCGATGCCCTCCCGAGGCACGACGAATGGATCGATCATCCTCTCGACGCGGGCGCCGACAGCCTCTACGCCTTCGCCGCGGGCGATTCCCTCAGCATGCGTCTTCCGGATGGCAGGAGCGTGTGGGTGCGCGAGATTCGCGTTCGCCCGCGTCGGCCGGCGTCGCGGCTCGTGGTCGGATCGCTGTGGGTCGACGTCGCCAGCGGCGCTCTCGTTCGCGCGGCGTATCGTCCGTCCGTGCCCATGGATCTCTGGCCGCTGCTCAAGCGCGAGCTGGACCGCGACGACGAGGACGTCGTGCGGAAGCTCGGGCCGTACACCGGTATAGTGCGCGAAGTCATCATCGAGCACGGCCTCTACGAGGGGCGATTCTGGCTCCCGCGCGTGCGCGTGGCGAGCGCGGAGGGCACGGCGAAGGGTGGACGCGTCACGCTCTCCATCGAGCAGACGTTCACGTATCAGGGTGTGAGCGCGGCGCGGACGCCGACACCAGTCGTCGCCACAGCCGATTCGGTGGACGTCGATCCACGAACCGGACGCGTTCGGTATTCGCGATGGAGCGGCACGGTACGTCGGCCGCGCGTGTGTCACCAGCGCGGCGACACTTCGACCGCGGCATGGAGTGCGGATTCGCTGCTGCATCGCGAAGACCTCTCCATCGTCTACGCGCAGGGTGTCCGCTTTCGTGTGGTCGGCCCGTGCCGCATGCACGATCTGCTCAATTCGCCGGCGCTTCCCGGCTCGATCTACGACAGCGGCGAGGAGCTCTTCACCGAGGCTCATCTCGGCGCGCTGCGGAAGGACGTCGAGCACGCACTCGCGCTCTCGAGTCAGGCGAAATGGCAGCCGCAACCTGCGACGGTGCATTGGGGAATTGCGCGGAACCTGCTGCGGTATAACCGCGTCGAGGGGCTGTCAGCCGGCGTGAGCGTGGAGCGCGTGCTCGGCGGTGGCTACACCGAAGGGGCGCTCGCCCGCATCGGCACCGCGGATCTGCAACCGAACGGAGAGGTGTATCTCGAGCGCGGCACGCCGCGAACGGTCGTACGTGGCAGCGCGTATCGCCGTCTCGTGGCAGCGAACGACTGGGGTGCGCCGCTGGGCCCGGGCGCGTCGATTCTCGGTTTCCTGTTCGCGCGCGATGACGGTTTCTACTATCGCTCGCTCGGAGGGGAGCTGGCTGGAACGCACGCGCGCGGCGACGTCGGTCCGGTTTACGCGTGGCGCATCTTCGCCGAGCGACAGGATTCCGCGAGTGTCGAGACGCAGTGGTCAGTTGCCAAAGCGATCAGCGGAACTCGATTCCAGCCGAACATCGGCGCGCACGAAGGGACATTCGCGGGAGGCAGCGGCACCGTGGGATATTCCTGGGGCACGGACCCGCAGGGTACACAGCTCTCCGGCGCCATCCGTGCCGAGGCGGCCTGCGGGGAAGTCGCCTATGGACGCATGATGATCGAGCAATCACTCATCCGCGGGTTCGGCGAGCGCGCGCGCGCGACGATCACCGGTGCCGCCGGCGCGGGCGCCGGTGCTGTGCCGGTACAGCGGCTGTGGTACGTCGGCGGCGCGCACACGGTGCGCGGCTACGCACCCGGTGCACAGGCCGGCGACGCTTTCTGGATCACGCGCGCCGAGCTGTCGACCGGGAAGCCTCTGTTTCGGCCGAGTGTGTTCGGGGACGCCGGTTGGGCGGGTGCGCGACGCGATTGGAACCATGCGACCACCCTCCTCGAGGGTGCGGGCGTCGGCATCTCGACACTCGATGGGATCCTCAGGCTCGACGTCGCCCGCACGCTGGCGGGCGCGCCGAAGTGGCGCGCGGATTTCTACATCGACGTGCGCTAGCGATCGATCCACCAGCTCCACTTCACGAGAAAGACGTTCTCGGGCAGGATGCGGAAGACGTCGCCCGGCGCGCGCGAGAGACGCAGCGGATCCGTGGGATCGTCGCGGTGGCGCGCCTGCGACCACACGGCGAACAGCGTCGATCCCGGACGGAATTCCCAGCGGAACACGGCGTTCGAACGGAATTCCTTCACGTTGGCCGCCGGATCGTCGAAGCTCAGGTCGACACTGCCGTTCGCGTCGAGGTCGGCCCGATACGTCCCCGCTGACCGTGCGGGCGAAAATGCGCGAAACCGACCGGCGTATGCCGCGGCACGCGGCGCAACGACTTCCTTGAAGGAACGATAAGACGCCGCCGACACGAAGGGCTGGCCGTACAGCTGCAACGTCATATCGCGGGTGAACGCGAGATCCAGGCGGGTCGTGAGCGCGAGCGTCGTTTGATCCAGTTGCCCCACGACGTAGCGCGGCACTGACGAGGTGCTCGCCTGCGCAACGTAGAAGGCGTCGTTCATCTCGCGCGCGTATCGCGTGCCGAGAGCCACGCTCACGCGGCCGCCGCCGGACGGACGCCAGGTGACGGTCGGGTCGACGAACGCGGACCAGGTGTCCGGCTGATCCGATCGTGCGAGGAACACGGCGCTGTTGACCCGGACCGGGTTCCGCATCGGCGAGTAGAGATTCGTGAACGCGACCCACGTGCCGTCCTCGCGCAGCAGCGGGCCGCCGCGCAGACGCAGCGTGGGCGCAGCGTAGCGACGTCCTACGCGGACGAAGCCACCCCAGAAACTCCGCAGCTCGGCGTTGAAGTCCACGTTGGACTGCGCGAAGATCCGCTCGCCGCCCATCGTGTGCCATGCCCAGCTGTTCACGAACGCCCAGTAGTTGTTGAAGAAACGCGTGGCCCTGGGCTCGACGACACCGATCCAGGCGAAGTCCTCGCTCCAGTCTGACGCGCGCTGGATGCCGGCGTCGTTCACGTCGAAGTCGGGCGTCCGCACGTACAGGGCGTTGCCCCACCGGAATCGTCCCACAATGCGGTGCACCTGGAGGCGCATCGCGGCGCCGGTCATGGACGTCCGCGTCGAATCGAGCGTGAGATGGCTCGCATCCGAGCGCTGGAAGAGATGCGTGTTGGACAGCTGTGTCGTGGCGATCGACGCACGCGAGCCGCGGATGGTGGAACCGAAGAGGGCGCCGAAGGTCTCGTGCGACGCGCCGCTCGATCCGCCGAAGCGGTGCCGGAAGTCGAGCGCGCCGGCATACGCGGCCGAGTGCAGCGCATCGTCAGCCGCGTACGCGCCCAGTCGATTCGTCGCGGTCACCATCGCTCCGACGGCACTGCGTCCGGCGCGCAGATCCTTCTGCACCCGACTGACGGAGTAGTTCGTCGCCGGCTCGACGAGATCGCGGTGACGACCGCCACCGGCATCGACGACGTCGGCATGTGCCGCCTCGGTGATCGCCTCGATGAATCCCGCCGACCACCCGCTGAGCGTCCTGCCCGACACCTTCGCCGCCGTGAGGATGTCCGTCTGCCGCGGCACGTGCGCGAACCCACCGCGTGCGTCCGCCTCGAGCCGCGGCGCGCGACCGACGCGGCGCGGATAGAACAACACCTCGCCGGGATTCTCATAGATGGACATCTGGAACAGCCCGCCGTTCTCGACGAAGAAGGGCCGTCGCTCCAGGAATGCTGTCTCGAACCCGGAGAGGTTCAGCTCCGACGGGTCGGCCTCCACCTGGCCAAAGTCGGGACGCACGGTCAGGTCGAGGGTGAAGCCGTTGAGCAAACCGATCTTCGCATCCATGCCGACGCCCACGTCACGCGCGGTGCGGGTGAACAGCGGATCGGCGCGATCGCCCACGGCGCGCGTCACACTCGAGCGGAGGTACGGGAGGAACTCACGACGCCGTGGCGCGGGGAGGGCATCGATGCCGGTGAGATCGCCGAACCGGGACACGAGTCGCTGCTCGCCCTGTGGGATCGCCGCCCAGCTGGACCACTCCTGCGTGCCGGCGACGCGCCGATAGAAGTTCACACCCCAGGCGGCTTCGCTGCCGGATGTGGCGTAGCGGAGCTGGGAAAGCGGGATCCGGAACTCCGCCGTCCACGCATTCGAATCACGCGCGACCGCGACGTCCCACACCGCGTCCCAGGTCGTGTCGCTCTGTGTGTCATCGAAGTGATAGACGTCGACCTTCACGCCCGCCGGATTGACGGCGAACTCGAACGCCGTGCGGCGGTCGCGGAAGGTGTCGAAGAGCACGTGGACGTAGTCGGAACGCGTAACCACATCGCGGCGCGTCAGTGGCGCGACGACGCTCGAGGGCGACGTGAACGCTCGAATGCCGACGTACACGGCGTCGCTGGCGAAAACGACGCGGGCCTCGGTGCGGGCGACGGCGGGTTGGCCGTCGCGCGGCTGGTTCTGCGTGAAGTCTCCCGCGACCGGGGCGAGGGTCCAGGCGGGCTCCGTCAGTCGTCCGTCGAGCCGCGGCGCTTCGAGCGCACGCAACGCCCGCACGGACTTGGGGCCTGTGCCGTGGGCGCGATCGGCTGCAGCGCTGTCGGACACGAGGGCGGCGAGCAGCAGCGCCGCGAGGGAAAGCATCGCCTGCCTCCATCTACTAGAGGTCTAGTAGATGCTACGGCGGCAGCGCCGCTCTGTCAACTAGTACTTTAGTAGATCAGTGCGAATGACCCACCGCGCGCGTGAATCCCAGGTCCTCGAGCCTGCAATGCAACCCGCTCGGCTCCGGCAGAAACGCGGCCGTCGCCGCGATGATCCCGATGGCCGCCACGATCCGTCCGACGGCCAGGCGCGCCTTCCGCGTACGGGACGTCATGATGCGCAAGCGTTCCTCGAGCGAGGACGTCGGCCGCGTCGAGAATGCGGCCGCGACGCCGCCAAACGGCGCACGCGTTCCGACTTCGAGGAGCAGCATCCCGTACGTGTGCACGTCGGGACCGCGCCGCAGCACGCGCGCGTCGCAGTCGATCTCGATCGCGAGACGCAGACGGCGCGCGAGCCACCAGGCGAAGGGATTCCAGGGCTGCGCGATGACGAACGCGGCCGCGACGACGATGAGCCGCGCGTCCCCCGCCTGGAGATGCTCGACCTCGTGCATCACGATGAGGCGGCGGAGCCGCTCCGACTCGTTGACCACCCAGCGCGGGAGCACGATCGTCCCCGACAGGAAGCCGACGACGGCAGGTCCGTCGGTGTCCGACACCAGGACCGGCGCACCATCCACCACCGACGGCAGCCACCGCCGCCGTCGCGCGACGAGACGCGCGATGGACAGCGCGAAGATCCCGCCGACGATCACGGATACGCACCAGAGCGCGACGCTGAGATATCCGTCGAGCGCCGTCAGCGTGTCGTATGTGCGCACATAGGTGGTGGCGGGACGCATGAGCCACGGCGCCGACTGCGGGCCGGGCATGAGGTGGTAGACGAAACCGATCGGAACGAACAGCGCGACGAAGCTGACGGTCGCGGTCGCGACCGTGGTCGCCAGCCAGATCCAGCGCGTGGACCGCCCCGCGTCGCGCAGCGCACCGTCCACCAGCAGCGCGGCGACACCAAGGACGACGGCGAGCACCATGCTGTACAGCATCCAGGTCAGAATCATCGCTTCGTCTCCTTCAGGCGATCGTCCAGCAACTGCCGCATGCGCTTCAGCTCCTCCGCGGTCGTGCGGCGACCCGACACCAGCTGCGTCAGGAGCAGCTCGGCCGAGCCGGAAAAGACTTTCTCGGTCAGGCGGCGGAGCGCCGATTGCCCGGCGGCGTTGCGCGCGACGAGCGGGGCATAGCGATGCGCTTTGCCCTCCTCGCGATGGCCGACGTAGCCTTTCGCCTCCAGCGTGCGCAGGACGGTGAGGACCGTCGTATACGCCAGATCGTCCTCGAGCCGCTCGCGAACCTCCGCGACCGTCGCCGAGCCAAGGTCCCAAAGCACGGCCATGACGTCGAGCTCGCGCGCAGTAAACGAAACGTCCATGGGCTCAACTAAAGGGATAGTATATAATGGCGGCAGGCGGCAAACCCGTCAACTAGGAGACTAGTACGTCGTGCGTCAGGGTGCGTCGTGCGACGTACGTCAGGGTGCGTCGTGCGTGGTTCGTCAGCGTACGTGGTGCGTGGTTCGTCAGCGTGCGTGATGCGTGGTTCGTCAGCGTACGTGGTGCGTCATGCGTCTCATACGTCAGGTAGGACGCATGAGACGCACGTCGCATGACGCACGCTGACGTACGCCGCACGACGCACGCTGACGTACGCCGCACGACGCACGCTGACGCACGACGCATGACGCAGGTGACGCTAGATCGTGATTGCCCGCCACTTCCCCTGATTGAATCGCGCGACCGACAGCGCGCACCGCGTCGCGTGCCCCGCTAGTATCGCGAGCCAGATGTGGAGGGGCGCCAACGTGCCGAGGCGCGAGATCGTGAAGCAGATGCCGAGCGGGACGACGATCTGCGAGACGATCGAGATGTAGAGCGGGCCCTTCGTGTCGCCCGTGCCTTGCAGCCCTCCGGTGTACGTCAGCGCGACGGCGATCAACAACCCGGAGACGCTCAGCACGCGCAGCAGCTGCGTCCCGATGGCCACGACCGCGGGATCGTGCATGCCGAACACCGCGAGCAACTGCCGCGGCAGGAACATGAAGAAGATCCCGACGAAGAGCGCGACGCTGAATCCGAATCGAGCGGCGACGTGCACGGCGGCGTCCGCGCGGTCGGGCTTGCCCGCGCCGAGATTCTGCCCCGCGGTGGCCGCCGCCGCACCCATCAGCCCGACGGACGTCCACGTGATGAGGGAGAAGAGCTGGGTGTAGGACACCGCGAACGCCGCCTGCGCAGCGGCGCCCTGGGCGACGGACCCGATGAACGAGAGCATCAGCACGCCGCCGATGTTCATCGCGATCCCCTGGATTCCCGTCGGCAGCCCGAAGCGGAACAGCGACCGGATGATCTGCCAGTCGGGCGCAAAGCCGCGGTGCCGCGGGAAGGACACCACCCACCCGCCGCGCCACAGCTTCCAGAGCGCATACGACGACACGAGGGCGGACGCGATGCACGTGCCGATCGCCGCGCCTTTCGTCCCGTACGCGGGGATCGGCCCGGCGCCGCGAATGAACACGACGTTCAGGACGAGGTTCAGCACCGTCATGACGATGCCCAGCACCATCGGCGTCCGCGCGTCACCAGCCGAGCGCAGCGCGCCGCCGAGCATGAAGAAGACCATCATCCCGCTGCTATACACGAACATGATGCGGATGAAGGGAAGCGCCTCCGCCTTCACGTCCGGCGCCGCGTTCACGAAATCGAGGAGCGCGGGCGACGCCACGTAACCGATCGGCGCCATGATGAAGAGCGACATCGCGATTGCCGTGAGGAACGCCTGATACACGGTGCGGTCGGCCTTCTCCTCGTCGCCCGCGCCGACGAAGCGCGCGACCAACACGCCCATCCCGGTGAATACCGACGTCATGAACACGATCACCACGAGGAAGATCTGCCAGCTCACCCCGATCGCCGCGTTGCCCTTGAAGCCCACGAGATTCCCGACGAGCGCGTGGTCGACCATCCCCTGCATGCCGCCGATGACGTTCGTCATCATCGTCGGCCAGGCGATCTTCCAGACCGCCGGCCGCAGCGGTCCCTCGACGATCGACCGATCGTAGCGCCGTCCGGATGGTCCCGCCGGCGCAGCAGGCACGGCCGGCGCGGTCGCGACGACAGCGGGAGCGGTCTCGGGGCGGGCGGGGGAGGCGGTCAGCGGTGAGCTCTGTGGAAGTCGGGGGAACGCCCCGAGGCGTGTTCTAACTATCGTGTTCTAACTATATAGTATACGTACGCCCGGTCACCCCGTTTCCGGAGGACACATGTCGGAGAGCGTTCGTCGTCGCGTCGGTCTCGTGCTCGCGTTTGCGTCCGTCGTTGCCTCGACAGCGTGTGTGCACGTGTCGCAGCGCGTGTGGTATAACGGCCAGGCCATGACGTCGAGCCGGCAATACCGCGATGTGATGGCAGGTGACCACAGCTTCAGGACGATGCGTGGCATGTATTTCAACTCCAACGCGCTGCGGCTCAGTCAACCCGCTCCCGCTCGTTACACGCCGTTCACGAACTGGTAGAGCGTGAGTGCAGGGTGCTGAGGGCTGAGGTGAAACCGCCTTTTATCCCGCCCGCCAGTGAGAACTGACCATGGTAACCCTCAGCCCTCGGCCCTCAGCCCTCGGGCCTCAGCCCTCGGCCCTCAGCACGTGCGCTCCTTCACCCACTCGAGCGATGCGCGGCCGTCCAGGGGTCGAATCGTGTGCGGACCGTCGAACTCAGCGTAGTCCACATCGAAGTGCTCGGCCCGCAGCGCATTGAGGATCGGTCTCGACGTCGACTCGATGGCGAGGATCTGATCCCGAACGCCATGACGCAAAAACACGGGCACTTTCTGAGGGTTCGGCGCGGGGATCACGAAGCCGGGTGAGAAGGCAACCACGCCGTGGAACACATCGGCGTTGCGAATACCGAGGGAGAGCGCGTACGACGCGCCGTCCGAGAAGCCGCCGATCACCACGCGGCAACTGTCGATGTACGCGCGGTCGAAGGATCGACCGATGGCCCGCTGCAGGAACTCGACGTCGGGCCCGAACGTGTCCCGGACGGCGTCCCACGTCATCGCGCGCGAATCGACCGCGAGGATCGCGACGTCCAGACTGTCGGCCAGTGGCGCGAAGCGCTCGAAGAGCCGCGCGCGCTGCGTTGCGCCATGCAGCAACACCAGCAGCGGCGCGGGATGCCGCGCGGCGTTGTCGTGCGGCACGAGGAGAAAGCCGTCGCGCACGCTGTCCAGCCCGAGCGGCATCATCCCGGGATGAACTTTCTGCGTCGGCGCGTGCGCCTTGAATACGAGCCTGCCCTCGGCAGCTTGGGCCTCCGCGCGGCGACACGCGACGCCCGCCAGCAGGAAGCCGAACAGCAGCAATCGTACTTGACGCACTGCCACGGTCATATCCGCGACGGTGAGCTTCACGCGCTGATCCCCGGCGTCAGGGTGCGAGGTTGGCCCACATCCGTTCGAGAATCTTCCACTCACCATTGGGCAATTTCGTGACGACGGTCAGCGTCATGTTTCGATTCGTCTGGCGCAGACGTATCGTGTCCTTCTCATACGAGAATGTCAGAGTACCTCTGCCGCGTACGTAGGCAAGGGTCGACGTACCACTGATCTCATCGACGTCGGTCGTATAGCTCAGCACGCGCGTGCGTGATCCATCCTTCGGCCACCAGAAGTTCCGGATGGCTGAGTCGCCTGCCATCGGCCGCAAGCCACCGGGCATGAGTACGGCCGCGTGAGCCAGCGTTGCCAGCACGCCGGCGGTATCATCACGCAGCCAGGCGTTCACATAGGCCGTATCCAGCGCCAGGATCGCTGCGCGATCCCTGCTCGAGAGCATTCCCGAGCCCTGACACGGCGCGCCAGTCCACGGGACCGCGATCATCGCCAACGCAACGGCGCGCAGCCTACGCATCGGCTACTCCGCCTGGATGGCCACGAGAGGGTCGACGCGCGATGCGCGCCGAGCCGGTATTACCGCGGCGAGCATCGCCGCCCCAAGCATGATGACCGCGGCGAACGCCCACGTCGTCGCATCCAGGGGACTGACACCGTACAACATGAAAACCATGAGGCGCGTGACCGCGGCCCCGCCGAGCAGACCGAACACGAGCCCAAAGGCCACGAGTCGGAAGCCCTCCATCGCGATCAGTCGCACGATCGCACTGCGCGAGCTCCCGAGCGCGGAACGAATGCCGATCTCGCGCGTGCGCTGCGCCACGGCGTAACTCAACACGCCGTACAGGCCGGCGACCGCCAGTACGATGGCGATCCCGGCGAACGTGCCGAGCAGGTAGAAGTAGAACCGCGGCCGGCCGAGGCTCCGGGCGACGAGATCGCTCATCGGGAGTGCGTTCGAGACCGCGGCGCTCGGGTCGGCGGCCCGGATCGCGCCGCGCACGCCGGACAACGCGCCGGCGGGATCGCCGCTGCGCACGCGCACGATGACGTTGAACGACGCCCAGCCGGACCCGTTCTGCTTCAGCGTGGAGTACATCTCGGGCACGGGATCCGCGAACGGGCCCGCATTTCTGATGTCGCTGACGACGCCCACGATCGTTCCGAACGTCGTGTCGGAGGTGTAGAAGCGTTTGCCGACGGGATCAATGCCCTTCAGGTCGCGCCTGACCAGCGCCTCGTTGACCACCACGACGTACGGCGATTTCTCGTCGTCGTTCGCGGTGAGCAGCCGTCCCGAGACGAGACGCTGCTTCGTCACGTCGAAGAAGCTCGGCGTGATCTGACGCTGCTCGACGATCGGCCAGCTCGTCGGCTCTCCTTTCGGCACGCCTTCGTAGCGGATCCCCGAATTGTTTCCCCATTGCTGGTACGGCACGGCGCTGATCGTCCCGGCGGCCTCGACTCCCGGGACCTGCTGGATGCCGGCGAGCGCCGGCTCGAGAAAGTGCACGATGGCATTCTGGTCCGGGTAGCGGCTCGGCGCGGTCGTGACCTTCAGCGTGAGCATGCGCGACGCGTCGAAGCCGGGATCGTTGCCGACGAGACGCGCGAATCCCTTGAGCACCAGCCCCGCGCCGATCAGCAGGACGAGCGAGAGCGAGATCTCGAGCACGACGAGCGTGCGGAGCGCGCGGTGATGCTCGCGCCCGACCCCGCCGCCGCGTCCGCCGCGGAGGGCGTCCTGCGGATCGACACGAGCGCTGCGCAGCGCGGGTGCGATGCCACAGACGATCGCCACGACGAACGACAGCGCGAGCGCGAAGGCCAGGACGCGGAGGTCGAGCTGCAGTCCCTCGAGCTGCGGCATGCGCTGCGCGGCGAGCAAGCCGATCGACTTGACGCCGGCCGCGGCGAGACCAATTCCGATCACGACGCTCACGGCGCTGAGGATGAAGCTCTCGAGAAGCACGGGACGCAGCGCGTCGCCACGGCTGGCACCCAGCGCCGCCCGAACAGCCATCTCGCGCTGCCGCTGAACGCCGCGGGCGAGGAGCAGCGCAGCGACGTTCGTTGCCGCGATCAGCAGCACCATGCAGACCGCGCCGAAGAGGAGCAGCAGGGGCGTGCGCACCGGCTTGAGACTCTCCGCGTGGAGGAGGGCGACACGCACGTTGTCGCCGCGGAGCACGGGGTATTCGCGGACGATATTGGCAAAGATGCCGCGCAGCTCGCTCTCGGCGGACGCCACGGTCGCGCCGGGGGCCAGACGTCCGAACGTCAGCAGGTTGTTGCTGCGACGCTGCGCGAGGCGTTCGGGCGTGAAACGGATCGGCGTCCAGAGGTCGGCGTGCAGCATGTTGCCGCCGTGAGGGACCCTGAAATCCGGCGGCGCGACACCGACGATGATCGCCGGCGCTCCGTCGATCGACAGGGCGCGACCGACGATCGAGGGATCAGCGCCGAAGCTCGACCGCCACAGCTCATCGGAGATCACGCCGACCATCGGCGACTCGAGCCGGTCATCGTCGGGCATGATGAATCGACCGAGCTCCGCGCGAGCGCCGAGCGTGGTGAAGAAGTTTCCCGTGACGTAATGCTGGCTCGCCTGGATCGCCTCGGCGGGAAGGTTGATCACCGCTGCTCCCCACGTGACGGCGGCCAAGCCCTCGATCTGCCTGGACTGCCGCGCCAGATCCACGTAGTTGGCCGGCGACTGCGACCATCCGCCCTTCGGTCCGGACTGCGGCGTGATACGGTGTACGGCGACGAGACGTTCGGGCTCGCGGAAGGGCAGGGGTTGCAGCAAAGCGCGGCTGATCGCGCTCGACAGCGCCGCGGTCGCGCCGATGCCGACCGCGAGACACAGGATCGCGCACAGCGTCACGTTCGGTGAGCGCCACAGGCTGCGCGCGGCATGTCGAATCTCGGCCATCGTCACGGCTCGCATCGTTCGATCTCCGGTGATCGGTCTCCGATGTGACAGCGGCACCTGCGCCCGTGGTTGACGCGTCTCGTCCCATGTGGGAACGGGCTCGGCCAACAAGAATCGCGCGTCGGCATGAGCCACGGGACATCCGAGTGCCGTTGGTCACGCGAGGCTGCGTGCCACCGGTCGCGCGCGGTAGCAGCGTCAGGGCCGCGGGCGGGCGTTCCCCGCGTCGACGAGGTACCTGATCGAGCCGTCGGGTTGCCGCATCCATACGGTGAGATACTTCGAGACGAAGGCGTTCCCGCCGGTCTGCGTGATCTCGGCTTCGCCGATCGTCGCGCCGAGGTCTCCGGACGGTGCCGCGATCGTGATCACGGGCCACCAGCGCCAGCTCGAATTGCCCGCGCCGTTCTCCGTCATCCGGCGGCGAATCGTGCCCGGACCGATGTTGAATTCCGCGCCACCGAACGTCACGGCGTCAGGCGCGGCAAAATGTCCGAAGGCAGCGGGTGCCGTGCTGTCCCGCGCCATCTGCGCGAACGCCCGGTCGGCGTCGGCAAAAGGATCGTGCGGGTCCATGGTCTTCGCGCGCGCGATGCCGTCGGGCAAAACAGCGCCCTGCGGCACGAGACCGTTCTGCACGTGCGCCACGATGCGCCAGTTGCGATCCGGCCCGCGCTGCCAGACGCTGACGTAGCGGCCCTGGATAGGAGCGGCGGCTCCGCGATTGTGGAGCGTCGTCCCGAAGGTCACGCCGAGCGTGAGGTCTCGCGACAGGATGACGCGCAGCGGCTCCCACGTCGTCTGCAGCGGAGGATTGTAACGCTGCGCGTTCAGGAGTCGCTCCACCTCCGCGCGGCCGCGGACGATCGGTGCGCCCTCGATGAGGACGACGACGCTGTCCGCCATCCTGGCGAGGATCGCCGACGCGAAGCTGCTCGACCACGCCGCCTGCGCGGCATTGTGGTCCGCCGACCAGAGGGCGCGGTGCTGCGCCGGTTCGCTCTCCGGCACGTATTCCACCTGGGCATGCAGCGTGAGGGGCAGCAACGCCGGGAGCGAGGCGAGGATGGCGCGATGCATCCGGAACGAGTGCTTCATGGCCGAAAGATCGCGTCGATTTCGCGGGCGGAGTAGGCGATTCATCACCGCTCCGCACGCCTCATCACGGGCAACGTCGTGAATGCCGTATCCCTCGCAGCTCGAGGGAATCCAAGAGTTCTTGCCCGGCCGGCGAACTATTACTAAAATGGGCATAGTTGCCCACCCGGATCGTGCATGCCGAAGGGTCGTGCCTCACCGGAATCACGTCTCCCACTCAGCGACCTCGAGCTGTTGATCCTGCTCGCGCTGGTCGAAGAGCCGTTGCACGGATACGCCTTGCTCGCGCGGGTGAATGAACGTTCGTCCGGCTTCGTTCAGACGGGCCCGACGACGCTGTATCGCACGATCGCGAATCTGGTCGCGGATGAATTGATCGAGGAGGCGCCGCACCTTCGCGCGCCCGGTGAGGACGTCAGGCGCAAGTATTTCCGCAATACGTCACATGGACGCGCCGTGCTGCGGGCCGAGCTGCGACGGCTGTCGGGGTTGCTGGATCACGCGCGCGAGTTGGGCATCTCGTATCAGCCAGGAGGCCGGTGATGCACCGCGTGCTCATGCTTCTATACCCGCGCGCCTTTCGCCGCGCGTGGCACGAGGAGGTCGAGCGTGTGCGGGGCGGGGTTCTCGCGGAGGCGCGGGATCGCGGCGTCGTAGCACTCCTGCGCGCCCACGTCTGGCTCGTATGGGACGCCCTACGCGCGCTGCCGGGAGCGTGGCGCGACGCGCTTGTGGATGAGCGCGCACCGATGGCGAGTACCGCGCCAGGCGATCGCGTGAGCGCCGCAATCGACACGCTACGCCTCGACGTCCGCCACACGCTACGACTCTGGCGCCACGCGCCCGGCTTCACGGCGTGCGCGCTCGCCACGCTCGGCCTGGGCATGGGCGCGGCCGTCGCAATTTTTTCCGTGGTCTACGCCGTACTCCTCCGACCGCTCGAGTATCGAGCACCTGACGAGGTATCCATCGCCACAGGGCTGTTCTATCCGGACTTCGACCGGTTTCGCGCGTCGCCGGCCGTCGCCGGCATCACACCTTGGCGTACCTGGCGCGCCGGATTGCGGGAGAGCGACGGATCCGTCGGCGTTCGTCATTCCGCCGCCGTCGGCGCGACGTACTTCGATCTCCTCGGCGTCAAACCCGCGGTCGGCCGATTCATCGGCTCCGTCGATTCCGCGGCCGGCGAATGGAACAGCATCGTGATGAGCTGGGGCACGTGGCAGAAGGAGTTCGCGGGTCGCCGCGACATCGTCGGTACGAGGCTCTCGATCGACACGACGACGTACACGGTCGTGGGCGTGGCGCCACGCTGGTTCACCGACCCGCTCGGCTTCTACATCAACGACATCGAGACGGCGTTCTTCCGTCTGCTGCGACCCGCCGAGCGGCGCGGGCCCGCGCAGGCGGTGATCCGACTCCGTCCGCCGGCGACGCCGGCGATCGCGCAGAAGCAGCTCGACCCGCTGGTCGAGCTGCCGCCGCCACCGCCGGAAGCGGCGCTTCCCGCGTCGGCCACGCGCGCGAATCTCACCGTGACCGGTGCGTTCGATGCGCGTACGACGCAGGCGCGACCCACGCTCTACGTGCTCTCGGCGGCGGTCGCGCTGCTGCTGCTCATCGGCTGCGCCAACACCGCGAACCTGCTTCTCACGCGCTCGACGACTCGCCATGCGGAGCTGATGCTGCGGTCCGCGCTCGGCGCCAGCCGCGCGCGACTCGTGGCGCAGCTGATGACGGAAAGCCTGATGCTCGCGGCGGCCGCGGCCTTCCTCGGCACGTGGATCGGCTACATCGGCTCCAGGGCCCTCGTGGCGTTCGCGGGCACCGCGATTCCGCGCGCAAGCGAGGTAGCGCTGCACCCCGCCGTTCTCGCATTTGCCGCTGCTATCGCCGTGCTCACGGCGATCGCCTCGGGACTCATGCCCGCGCTCCGCGATTCGGTTGCCGCGCTTGCTGCGACGACGCGCGAGCACGGTCGCGGTGTCATCGGCGTGCGTGCCGGGAAGCGAATTCGCAGCCTGCTCGTCGTGGCGCAGGTCGCCCTCGCCGTCGTGCTGGCGAGTGGAGCCGGGATGCTGGTGCGCAGCCTGTGGCGCCTCGAGGCCGTCGATCCGGGATTCGACGCGGAGCCGGTGCTCACCGTGCGAGTGACGTTTCCGCCAAACCGCATGTCCGCGACCGAACGGCTGCAGCGGCAGCAGGAGATCATCGCCGCTCTCGAGCGGCAACCCGACGTGCGCGGAGCCGCGGCCGTCAACGTGCATCCGTTGACCGGCGCGGGGATCAACCTGCCGATTACGCGAGTCGGCCAGCAGGTGTCGCCCGATGGTCACGATGCGGCGCTGCTTCGACCGGTGCTCTCGGACTACTTCGGTACCATGGGGATTGCACTGCTTGCGGGGGCGCCGCTGCCGCGGGTGACGCAGCCCGGCTCGGACCCCGTCACCGTGATCAGCAGGACGCTGGCGCAACGACTGTTCGGAAACGAGGGCGCGCTCGAGCGCACGGTGGTCATCGCCGATCAGAACTATCGCGTCGTCGGTGTCGTGGAGGACGTGAGAGAGTTCGCGCTCGACGCCGAGGTGCCTGGGACCGCGTACGTCTCCTATGCACAGGCACCGGCAGGGACGCTGGGGACCACCGTGACATTTCTCATTCGCGCTGCCGGCAACGGTCGAACGCTGATTCCGGCGGTACGCGCTGCCATTCGCAGCGTCGACCCGGACCTGCCCGTCGCGTTCTGGCGCACGATGCGTGACATGATGGACGAGAACCTGCTCGCACCGCGTCTGCGCGCGATTCTCCTCGGGACGTTCGGCACGCTGGCGGCGCTGCTCGCGATCATTGGACTCAGCGGCGCAATGGCGTACACAGTGGCGCAGGCGATCCCGGAGATCGGCGTCCGGCTCGCGCTCGGCGCCACCGGCTCACAGGTATCCGGGCTCGTACTGCGCGAAGCGTTGGCGCTGGTGTTCGGTGGATTGTTGATCGGAACGGGGGCTGCTCTTCTGGGAAGCCGGCTGCTCCGAACGCTCGTGTTTCAGATTGCGCCAAACGACCCGCTGGTTCTGTCCCTCGTTGCCGGCGCGACCCTCGTCGTGGCTATGGTCGCCACCTGGTACCCTGCACACCGCGCCGCCAGCGTCGATCCCGCGACCGTGTTACGAGCGCAATGATCTCGATCGCCGGCGGCATACGCGCACTCATTCGAGTCAATCGATATGCGACTTAGCAACTGCAACTGCTGCTCGGGGGAAACGTCAGAAAAAGGCTGGAAAAAGCAGGAGAAGAGGTTTCCCCCGAGAATGCAGTCCTCGAACTCGCGACAGCGTCTGCGTCGCCTCATGAAGCAGCGCGTTATGTTCTCGTGCGCGACAACCGTACTCGTCCTGTCGCGCGCGCTGGCGGCACAGGGCACACCGCCGCAGACCCTGCCGCCTCCAGCGCCGCGCGCGATCAGTCTGCCGGACACCCTGGGCGCGGCATTCAACATCGCCGATTCGGCGACGAAGTCCGGCACGCCACAGGACTTCGATTTTCTCGTCGGGCTGTGGACGTTCCGATTTCAACAGCGCCGGCCGAACGGCGAATTCTCTCCGGCCTTCGTCGGTCACTGGTCGGCGGAGAAGAAGCTCACCGACAACGCGTTCATCGAAGATCACTTTCGCTCCGACAACGCGCGGACGACGATGGCCGCCGGGACCTGGACGTACCGCGTCTTCAATCCGCAGCGCAAGCTGTGGGAGATGCAGGGCGTCGGATCGGAGCGAGGCGCGTGGGCTCCCGGCCTGTGCTGGTCGGACAGCGCGAACCGCTACGTCGTCCAGCGCTACGGCACGACGCTGATGAGGATCCGGTATTTCAACATCACGGACAACACCTTCCTCTGGCGCGCCGACGCGTCCGAGGACAACGGCAAAACCTGGCGTTTGGACTGGTGGACCTTGGAAGCAAAACGCGTGGGGCGATAGCTACTACTCCGACCGCAATGCGTTCGTGGGATCGAGGCTGGCCGCGCGCCGCGCAGGAATGAAGCACGCGAGCGCGGCGATGACGACGAACAACACGAAGATCGAGACATAGGTCAACGGATCCGTCGGACGCACGCCGACGAGCATCGTGTTCATCGCTCTCGTCAGCCAGAACGACGCGAGGAGGCCGGCCACGAGCCCGAGCGCGCTGAGCTTCATGCCGTCGCCCACCACGAGGCCGAAGATCCGCCGGTTCGACGCGCCGAACGCCATGCGCACGCCGATCTCCGCCGTACGCTGACGCACGGCGGTGGACAGCACGCCGTACAGGCCGACCGCCGCCAGTAACGCCGCGACCGCGGCGAACACGCCGATCAGGACGAGCGCGAAACGCGTCGGCGTCATCGCGCGATCGACCAGCGCCTGCAGCGGTTTGAGATCCGCGATCGGCACCTTCGGATCGATATCCGCGACGACCCTGCGGACGCTGGACGCAATGCGCGTCGGATCGCACGACGAGCCCTCGGCGCAGTTGATCCGAAGTGCCCAGTTGCCGACAGCGCCGTGTCCGAAAAAGCCGTCCGTGAGAAAAATGGCCTCGCGGCCCTCGCTGGTGAGCGACTCATGGCGCTGGTGCTCGACGACGCCAATGACATCGTGCCACTCGGGCTCCTGCCCGCGCGAGCGGATGTACAGCCGCTTGCCGATCGCTGATTCGCGGGGGAAGGCTTTCTTCGCCAGCGTCTCATCGATCACGATGCCCATGTTCTCGGGGCGGTTGTCCGCTTCTGTATAAGTGCGCCCGGCGAGCAGCCGTGTTCCCATCGCCTCGAAGTACCCTGGGAGGACGATGTGCAGATTCGCCTGCTGGAACTTGGTCGGATCGGTCGCGGCTTCTTCCTTTCCCCAACGTGAATTGATTTGCTCACCGTTCAGCGGAATTGGGAAAACCGCCGTCGCGGCTTTCACTCCTGGAATTGCCTGCAGCCTCTCGCGCACCTCGCGAATGCGGGCGGCGCGCTCGTCGTTCGTTCGTGCCCCGCGTGCTGCGAGCGGGAAGTTTGCGGAGAACGTCAGCACGCCCTTCGCGTCGAACCCGGGGTTCGTGCGCGCGACTTCGACGAAGCTGCGCACCATGAGACCGCCCCCGATGAGGAGCACGAACGACAGCGCCACCTCTGCTATCACGACGCCGTTGCGCAGGAGCTTTCCGCCGCCCCCGAGTCCCGGCGTGCGTCCCGACGCGCGCAGCACGTCCGCGAGATCCGGCCGCGATGCGCGGATCGACGGAATCAGACCGAAAAGCGCAGCGGCGACGACGGCGGCAAGCGTGGCGAACCCCAGCACCGTCGGGTCGATGCTCACAGCGTCGAGGCGCGGCAGGTTCGCCGGCGCGAGTGACACGAGGACCTTGATGCCGGCCCACGCGAGCAGGAGACCGAGGAACGCGCCGCCAAGCGCGAGCACCAGGCTCTCGGACAGGAGCTGACGCACGATACGCCACGGCGAGCTGCCGAGCGCCGAGCGGATCGCGAGCTCACGCTCGCGCGCGGCCGCGCGTACGAGGAGCAGGTTGGCGACGTTGGCGCACGCGATGAGCAGCACGAAGCTCACCGCGCCCATGAGGGCGAAGATCGCCGGCCGCACGTCGTGCACCATGTCCTCGTGCATCTTTTCGACGCGGTAGTGCGTGTTCGCCTGCTTCATGATCGGGAAGCGCTGCCCGAGGTCCGCGGCGATGCGTTCGACGTCGTGGTTCGCGGCCGCGAGCGTGACGCCGGGTTTGAGGCGCGCGATCAGCCGTAGAAAGACGTTGTTGCGCGGGGCGGTTTCGAAGTTGATGCGCTGCGCGAACAGCACGTCGGGATTGGGCTCGACGTTCGTGTTCGGAGGGAACAGCAGCTCGAAGCCGGGCGCCAGCACCCCGACGATGATACCCGTACCGCCGCCAGGGAGCTCCAGCGATTTGCCGACGACGCTCGCGTCGCTGCCGAACCGGCGCTGCCAGTAACCGTGATTGAGGATGATCATCGTCGGTGGCGGGGGCGGTGGCGGTGTCGCCGGCGCTGCCTGTCCGGGCGCAGGCTGCGGAGGTGGAGGCGGGGCGACCGCGTCCTCCGCGGTGAAGTCACGACCGATCGCGACACGCGCGCCGAGCACCTTGAAGAGGTTGGGCGTGACGCCGTTCGCCGCGACCTGCTCGGGCGGCTCGCCCGGCACGATGATGGTTGCGTTGAAGGGCGTGACCGCGGCGACGTCCTCGAAGACGACGTTCTGCTCCTTCAGGTCCTTGTAGTTTCCCGGCGAAAACGGAAAATCCGTCACGTTTCGCGCGCGCATGTCGCCCCACACCAGCGCGAGCCGGTCCGCGTCGCGATAGGGGAGGGGACGCAGCAGCACCGCGTTGACGACGCTGAAGATCGCGGTGCTCGCGCCGATGCCCAGGGCGAGCGTGAGCATGGCCGTGAGCGCGAAGCCGCGATGCTGGCGCAGCGAGCGCGCCGCGAAGACGAAATCCTTGCGCAGTCCCTCGAACAGCGGGCTGCGATACTCCTCGCGTGCCTCGGCCTTCCACCGCTCGCGGCCGCCGAACTTGAGCAGCGCCTGGCGCCGCGCCTCATCGGATGTCATGCCCATGCGGACGTTACGCTCCGTTTCCATGTCGATGTGAAACGTCACTTCCTCGTCGAGCCGGCTGTCCATGTCGTCGCGCGGCATGGATTACCCTTCCATGCGCAGCACGAGATTCACGGCGCCGGACAGGCGCTCCCAGTTGGCACGCTCGGCCGCGAGCTGCCGCCGCCCCGCGGGCGTCAGCGCGTAGAAGCGCGCGCGCCGGTTGTTGTCGCTGACGTTCCACTCGGAACGCACCAGGCCCTGCTTCTCGAGGCGATAGAGCGCGGGATACAGCGAGCCCTGGTTCAGCGCCAGCACGTTGCGCGATCCCGACTCGATCCGTTCGGTGATCCCCCACCCGTGCATCGGGCCGAGCTGCAGCGCCTTGAGCACCAGCATGTCGAGCGTGCCCTGGAGAAGGCTCTGCGTGATCGGCGGAGCGTTGTGCGCCATGCATTCGTTCCTTTCGACGGTCGAAAGGAACATTCAAGCACGCGCGTGCGGTGTCAAGCCGCGATGATGCGCGCGCTTGGCGTCGCGTTCATCTTCCACGGTGATGACTGACCGCGCCACCATACGTGAAGCGACCGCGGACGACCTCGAGACGGTCGCGGCGCTCATCGACGAGTACGTGGATTGGATGGTGGCGTCGCGCCTCATCCCCGTACGCGAACCGAACGACTTTCGTGGCGCGACCGCGCCCGCCGCTTACACTTCTCCGCGCGGCTTCGTGCTGCTGGCGACGCTGGATGACGTCCCCGCCGGCTGCGTGGCGTTACGCTCACTCGCGGAGCCCGGCGTCTGCGAGATGAAGAAGCTGTACGTGCGTCCGGAGTTCCGCTCGGCGGGCGTGGGACGTCTCCTGGTGGACGAGGTCATCACGCGCTCTCGCGCGGCGGGTTATCGAATGATGCGCCTCGACACGCTCCCGCGCATGACGGACGCGATCCGGATGTACACGCGCTACGGCTTCACCGCGCGAGGGCCGTATCACGGCGAACATCCGGCGGGCGCCCTCTATTTCGAGCGCGCACTGTAAGCCAGACGAGCGGCAGGAGCAGTGCGATCATGAACGCGTACGTGAGCCAGCCATACATCTTCGCCGTGTCGTCGCCGACGAAAAGCGCCCACCACAGATTCGCGAAGCCATGAATCCCGATGAGCAACCACGTATTGTCGTCCCAGCTCACGAAGACCCACGCCAGAAAGATCGACGCGACGCCCATCACGAGCATGACTTCACCAAAGCCGGCGAGACCGCGCCCCTCGCGCTGATACAGGTGACCCGCGGCAAACGGCAACGCGGTCGTCAGCGCGGCCAGCCAGAACGGCCATCGGGCCCGGCGATGCAACTGGCGAAACAGAAAGCCGCGGTAGAGCAGCTCTTCAGCGACCGCTGAGCCAGCAGCGGTCTTGATCAGCGTCGGAGCGTCGAGAGGGGCCAAGCCGCGGGTGGTGACTGCGACGAGCACGAGGGCCGGGAGCGTGGCGACGAGCGCCGTCGTCAGCGATCGCGTGACGTTGTGACGCAGCCCCAGCTCCTCGAGCGCCACGCGCAATCGGGCTCGATGCACCGCCATGACGGCAATAACGACCAGAGGGACCTGGGCAAACTTCCAGATCGTAACGCCGACCGGCTGCGATGCGCGCGCGATCTGCAGGTACCACGGCACGCGATAAAAGGCGAAACGGACATTGTTGATCAGCGCGAAGGCGATGATGACCGCCGCTGCAAGCACCAGCGATCGTCGAGCCGCGGCCGTCGGCTGCGGTTCCCGGGCACGAACGTCGGATTCCATGCTGGGAAAAGCGGGCATACTTTCCAGATGGCGCGGCTGTTCGCAGGTGCCAGCCGCCATGGTTGACGAACCGTCTTCGCTACATCCCAATCATCGAGTGGTCACATGAGATTCGCCAGGGAAGTTCTTTCGATCACGTGCGTGGCTGTGTCCGCGGCAACGGCGCAGATGAACCAGGGACCGCGGATGGACCCGCGCGTCGGTCTGCGGGCCGGGTGGCACAATGCCGGTGAAGCGTCGAGCAATCTGAAGCTCATCGCGCACCGCGATCGCCCCGCTGGTTTCTTCAATGCCGCGGACCCCGGCGACTTCGGCGTCATCAACGCTGATCTGACGTTTCGCGGCAACGATCTCTTCCTGGGGGGCTTCAACGGCATTCAGCTGTGGGACATCTCCAATCCCGCCGCGCCCACGCTTCGGACGACGTTCCCGTGTCCCGGGGGACAGGGCGACGTGTCCGTGTTCCGCAACCTGCTCTTCATGTCCGTGGAGGAGACCCGCGGACGCATCGATTGCGGCATTCAGGGCGTGAAGGACACGGTCAGCGCGGAGCGATTCCGCGGCGTCCGGATCTTCGACATCAGCGACGTTCTGCATCCGAAGCAGCTCGCAGCCGTACAGAGCTGCCGCGGCTCACACACGCACACGCTCGTCCTCGACCCCAGGGACCCCGCGAACGTCTACATCTATATCTCCGGGACGAGCGCGTCCCGTTCGCCGCGCGAGCTCGAGGGCTGCTTCGCGGACGCGGCGGCAACCGACACGACGACACCCTACTTCCGCATCGAGGTGATTCGCGTGCCGCTGGCGGCCCCGCAAACCGCGCGCATCGTGAACATGCCGCGGATCTTCGCAGACACCGCGGGCACGATTGCGGGCCTCTGGCCCGGTGGTGCGCATGGTCCCGGCACGCAGCACACGGCGCAGACGAACATGTGTCACGACATCACGGTGTACAGCGAGATCGGTCTCGCCGCCGGGGCGTGCTCGGGAAATGGCATCTTGCTCGACGTGCGCGATCCGGCGAATCCGCACCGGATCGCCGAGGTGATGGACCCGAACTTCGCATACTGGCACTCGGCGACGTTCAGCAACGACGGAAAGAAGGTGCTGTTCTCGGATGAATGGGGTGGTGGCACGCAGCCGCGCTGCCGCGTCACGGACAGACCGGAGTGGGGTGCCGACGCGATCTTCACCGCCGACGCGAAGCACAACCTCCACTTCGCGAGCTACTACAAGCTGCCGGCGCCGCAGACGGAGACGGAGAACTGCGTCGCGCACAACGGATCCATCATACCGGTGCCGGGCCGCGACATCATGGTGCAGGCCTGGTACCAAGGTGGAGTCTCGGTGTTCGACTTCACCGATCCCGCGCACCCGCAGGAGATCGCGTTCTTCGATCGCGGACCGATGAGCGACTCGGCGCTGTATCTCAGCGGGTACTGGAGCACGTACTGGTACAACGGCCGCATCTATGGCTCGGAGATCGGGCGCGGCCTGGACGTGTTCGAGCTGCTGCCGAGCGAATACCTGTCACGGAACGAGATCGAGGCCGCGAAGCTGGTGCACGTTGAGTTTCTGAACGTGCAGAACCAGCAGCGCGCCACGTGGCCCGCGACGTTCGTCGTCGCGCGGGCGTATCTCGATGGCCTGGTGCGCTCCGATCCATTGCGGCGCGCGTGGGCCGCGCCCGTCTATCGCGAGCTGGATCGCACGGAGAAGCTCTCCGCCACCGCGCGTCGTGCTTCCCTCACGCGGCTCGCGGCTCAGATCGAGCGGGATGCCCGTGGCTCGCGGGATTCGGATCGCGTGCAGGCGCTCGCGTCGACGATTCGAGATCTCGCCGCGAAATAACGCAGGACAATTGAACCGCAGAGGGCGCGGAGGTACGCGGAGGACTGCAAGAGCGGTCATCCTGAGCGAAGCGAAGGATCGACTCTGTTCAGAGAAGATTCTTCGTTTGCTCAGTAGCCCGCCGCGTGTCCGTCCTTGCGCGGGTCTGACCCCGCGACATAACCGCGACGCAGGCGAATGATCGCCTGGCTGCCCCCGAACTGATCGGGGCGACCAACCTCGATGACGTGACCCCGGGCGCGTAGCTGCGCGCGCACGGAATCGGGGAGCACGGATTCGACGATGACGCGCGTCGAATCCATGTGTCGAAAGCGCGCGGCCTCCATCGCCTGCTGGACGTCCATCCCGAACACGAAATGGTTGAGCAGGAACTGCACGTGTCCCTGCGCCTGCATCGATCCACCCATGAGGCCGAAGCTCATGTAGGGCTGCTCGCGTCCCCCGACCGAGGTGGTGACGAAACCGGGGATGAGCGTGTGAAAGGGGCGCTTCCCGGGCGCGACGGTGTTCGGCAATCCCGGCAGGACCGTAAACCCGGCGCCGCGATCGTGGAGCGCGAAGCCGGTTCCGGGGACGACGACTCCGGATCCGAACTCGTCGTACAGGGAATTGATGAACGAGACCATGTTGCCGTCCTTGTCAGCGACGGTGAGATAGACGGTCTCGCTCGCCACGCGCCCGGGGCCAGGCCCGGGGCGGTTCGACGCCCGTGTCGTATCGATGTGGCTGCGCCGCTCGGCGATGAACGCGTCGGACAGGATCTGCGGCGGAGACAGCGTGAGATGGTCGGCATCTCCGGCGTACTGCACGAGGTCGGCGTACGCGAGCTTCTTGGCCTCGATCAGAAGATGCAGGTACGGCGCCGAGTTGTGGCCGAGCGCCCTGAGATCGTAGGGCTCGAGAATCCGGAGCATCTCGAGCGCGGCGATGCCCTGGTTGTTCGGCGGCAGCTCCCACACGCGATGACCCGCGAATGCGACGGAGATCGGCGTTACCCAGGTCGGGGCGTTCGCCTTGAGGTCCTCGATCGTGAGAAAGCCGCCCAGCTCCCGCACGCGGTTGACGATCCGGTGTCCCAGCGAGCCGCCGTACAGCGCTGCCGGACCCTCGGCCGCGATCTGCCGCAGCGTCCGCGCGTAATCGGGGTTGGCGAACCAGTCACCCGCGCACGGAGGCGTGCTGTCGCGCAGGAATGTCGCACGCGCGCCTGTGTCGTGGCGGAGGATGTTCGTCTGTCCCGCCCAATCTCCCGCGATCACGGGCGTGACGACGAATCCACTCTCAGCATAGCCGATCGCCGGCTGGAGCGCCTGCGCAAGGGTGATCGTTCCATACTTGTCGAGGAGCGTCTGCCACCCCGCGAGCGCGCCGGGCACCGTGATCGTCTCGACACCGCGTGGAATCACCGTGGTGCGCCCGCGCCTTAGCAGCTCCTCGCGTGTCATGAGCGCGCCGGCGCGTCCGCTCGCGTTCAGCGCGACGAGCCGGTGCTCCTTCGCGCTCCAGAACAGGACGAACATGTCACCGCCGATTCCGGTCATCATCGGCTCGACCACGGAGAGGACGGCGGCCGCGGTCACCGCGGCGTCGATCGCGTTGCCTCCGCGTTGCAGAACCGAGATGGCGGCGGTCGTCGCGAGCGGCTGGCTGGTCGCGGCCACGCCATTCGGCGCGTATACCGCGGACCGGCCACCCACGCTCGCGGATTGGGCGCTCGCGGATACCGCACCGAGAAGCAGAAGGGCGATCACGCTTTTCATAAGCATTCTCCTCGCCGAGGTAGTCCCGCGGACCCAACAACGGCTTCTCACGGATTTCACGGATCGAACGGATGAGACTTCGCGCGGCGACAGACTGGCCCGCCCTCGAGAGCTAAGGCGCTTTGGTTGTCTTGTCTTCCTTTTGGTTGTTGTTCTATTCTCTTGGTTTTCTTTTTGCGCGGGGTGAATGCGCGCTTGTCTCGAACTCGCTTAGTCGGCTCCGTTCGATCCGTTCTATCCGTGAGAAGCCGTTCAAAGAGGTCTGAGCGGCCTATCTATCCGTGGGGACCTCTGCCATCAGTGCGAGCATGTTCTCCTCCGTGTCATGGAAGAAGCACATCCACAGCTCGTACTGCGGCGTCCTGTGAATGACGTGCGGCGCGTCCACGAACTCGACACCCGATCCGTGAAGTGCTTCGTACGCGGCCTTCACGTCAGGAACCGTAAAGTAGAGCACCGATCCGTGACGAAGGAACTGGCGGTCCTCGGGCACGTCGAGCATGAGACGCACGCCGCCGCAATCGAAGAACGCGAGCGCCGGAGGCGCCTCGAAGAGGAACTTCATCCCGAGCTTGTCACGATAGAAAGCGACGGCGCGACCCAGGTCCTTTACCGGCATCGCGATCTGTCCGATCCGACCGAGCTGCACCTTCGGCGTCATCGTCCGTACCAGTAGGAGGCTTTCACCGCGATGGTGTTGCGAGGTGGGAGCGCGAAGAGCTCGCGCGCGTCCCGAGACAGCTGGAGCGTGCCGGGCTGATTCGTGAAGAGGTTGCGTCCCTGCGACCAGACGACGAACAGCACCGAGCCCGGACGATACTCCCACCGCGATACGAGATTCGAGCGGAACTGCTGGAAATTCACGCCCCCGGGCGCCGCACGCACCGCCGCGTCACCATAGGGGCGGAACCGCTCGTCATAGTTCGCGGAGCGCGGCAGGTTCAGATCGCGGACGTTCGAGAAGTCACCGCGGGCGACGAAGGGCTGCGCGTACCACTCCACGCTCAACGTCGGCGTCGCCGCATAGCTCACGCGCGTCGTCACGGCACGCGTCGACTGCTCCAGCCGCGCAATCGTGTAATGCGTCGTGTCGCTCGTCGGTGAGCCGAATCGGCGATAGAACTGCGAGCTGTTGATCAGGTCCTCCACCACGAGATTGGCGCTGACCTGGAGATTGCTGGCCGCGCGCCAAAGGATCGCCGGCGTCACGCGCCAGGTGCGCGAGCGGCCGCCGTCGTCGGACTGCCAGTACACGAGAATGTCGGGCGAGAAGCGCTCCCGTGCGTCCCCAGCGACCTGGAGCGATACGGACGGCAGCGGGTCCTTTCGCAGCGCCGGTCCGCCGCGCGTGCAGCGCTGGGAGCACACCGTGCCGAACAGCTGCGTCGCCTGGGCGACGAGATTCACGCGCCACTGTGACGGGAGCTCGACACCGGAGTTCATGATGAACATCTCGTCGATCTTGCCGGACCCGCTCCACCACGCGATGTGCAGCAGCGTCACCGCCGCGTTGCGATACCACGACGTCGCGCGCGTCGAGACGAGTCCTGCGTCCACGACCCACGACTTGTGGTTCGCTTCGTTGATGAAACCGACGTCCGTGGGATCGAAACCCGGCGAGAAGTAGCGATACGACGTGCCATACCGCGTGACCCCGCCCGTCTTGCCCAGCCAGATCTGCGCGGCCGTGCCGGTCAGCGACGTTCGAGTGGTATCGAGCGTATTGCCGTCGTCCGGCCGCTGGAACGCGTGCACCTGCGACAGCTGCGCGCGCGTGATCGCACCCGGCGAGCCCTGGAGGTTCGAGGCGGCGGCCCAGAACCGCGCCCAGTACTGCCCGTCGCGCGACTGGTGCTGCGTGGAGAATCCGCCGGTGAGTGCGCGATTGGGGAGAAATGTCGACGAGACAGGATCGAGGTCGCGCCCGGTACCGGTGAACATCAGCCCCAGGCCGCTGCGGCCGCCGCGAAATTCGCGCTGCACGCGCGTGATGTTGTAGCCTGTCCGCGGCTCGACCACGTACCGTCCACCCGTTGGCCGGATCGCGCCGCGCTCCTCGCCGGTCACCGCCGTCAGCGACGCGAGCGAGGTGTTCGAGCCGAAGCGGGCCGTCAGCTTCCCGGCGCCGAGGATCGTCGTTTCCGTCGGCGTGTCGAAGTCGCCGAAGCTGTCCGTCAGGGACGGACGCCTGCCGATGCGTCGCGTGTAGAACAGCGACTCCGGACTGTTCGGATCCCGTGACAGGGAGAAGCGAAAGAGACCCGCACCCTCGAGGAAGAAGGGCCGGCGCTCGGGCAGGAACGTCTCGAACGACGTCAGATTCAGGACCGCGGGATCGGATTCGACCTGCCCGAAGTCCGGGTTCAGCGTCGCGTCGATGGTCACGTTCGGCGACGGGCCGAACTTCACGTCGGCGCCGCCGGTGACGTCAGTCTCCGTGCGAACGGGAACGCCCGGCCCGCGAAGCGCGTTGCGGCCGCGCGTCAGGAGGTACGGCGCAGCCTCGAGCCGCGCAGAGCTGGGGAGGTCGTGGAGCCCGGCGAGTGCGGTGAACTGCGACACGAGGCCCGCGACCGATGGGCGGTATTGCGGCCAGCTGACCCGCTCTCCGAGTCGCCCGACCGTGCGCCACACCATGATGCCGAAGGTCGATTCCGGACCGCCGCGAAAGCGCAGCTGCGAGAATGGAATCGCAAATTCCGCGACCCACCCCAGCGAGTCGATGCGCGTCGCGACGTCCCAGATGCCATCCCACGACACGTCGAAGCGATCGTCGTCGAAGAGCAGGAAGTCGGACTTGACGCCCGCGGGATTGACCACGTACTCGTAGCCCGTGCGCCCGTCGTGGTACGAGTCCACGAAGAGCTGAATCAGATCCGAGGGCGGCCCGAAGTTGTCGCGGCGCGACAGAATCCCGATGATGCTGTCCGGGTGGGCATCGAAGGCGCGCACGAGCACATACAGCGCGCGACTGTCGAAGACGGCGCGAACCTCGGTGCGATAGGTCGGCGCGGCGCCTTCGGTGGGACGGAACACCGTGAACGCGGACGTCGCGGGTACGTTCGCCCACGCGACGTCGTCGGTGCGGCCATCGACCTCCGGAGACGCCACACCGGCGGATACGCGACGCGCCTCGAGCCGCTGCGCGGACAGCGCCGGCGGCACGAGAGACAGGACGACGACGACCACGTGTGCCGCTGCGCGCATCGGCTACATTGTACGGCAAATGACCGGAAAGATCGAATCCCGCCTCGCGGAGCTGCACCTCGAGCTGCCGAGCGCATCCAAGCCCGTGGCCAACTTCGTCCCGTGCGTGCAGACGGGAAACACGCTCTTCGTCTCGGGGCAGGTGACGTGGTGGAATGGTGAGTATCTCCACGTCGGCAAGGTGGGGCGCGACGTCGCGGTCCCCGATGCGCAGAAGGCGGCACGCGTCTGCGCGCTGAATGTCATCGCGCAGGCGCGCGCGTTCCTGGGCGACCTCGATCGCGTGGCGCGCGTCGTCATGGTGCAGGGCTTCGTGAACGCCATCCCGGAGTTCACCGAGCATCCCAAGGTCATCAACGGCGCGTCCGACGTCTTCGTCGAAGTATTCGGCGACGCAGGGAAGCACGCGCGATTCGCGATCGGCGTGGGATCGCTGCCGTTCAACGTGGCGGTCGAGGTCGCGGCGGTTCTCGAGGTGCGCTGAGCGGCAGCCGTATGAACGCCGTCGCGCTCGTCGTCTCGTACGATTCCGGCTTTCGCGGGCGCAGGATGGGAGCGGGACCGGAGCATCTCATCGCGCGCGGCGTCCTCGACGCGCTGCCGCACGGCGCGGTGGAGGTGCGCACCTTCGTCGCCGCGGAGGATCGCATGCGCGCGGAAGCGGCAAGCGCATTCGAGATCCAATGCTGGCTCGCGGCGCAGGTGCGCGAGGCGCGCGACGCCGGTGCGCTGCCGCTGGTGTTCGCCGGCAATTGCATCACGTCCGTCGGAACGGTCGCGGGCCTGCGCGCGCATGCCCGGCGCTCGCCAGGCGTGTGCTGGTTCGACGCGCACGCGGACCTCAACACGCCCGAGACGACGCGAGGCGGATTCCTCGACGGCATGGCGCTGGCCATGCTCACGGGACGCTGTTGGACGGCGCTGGCAGCGCAGGTCCCGGGCTTCGTCGCGGTCAAGGAGCACGACATCGTCCTCGTCGGCGCGCGCGATCTCGACCCGGCAGAGCGGGACGCGTTGGTCGCAAGCGAGATCGTGTGGGCGGAGCGCGCGCAGGACGCGGCGTCACGGCTCAATACGCTCGCGCGTGTGGTATCCGAGGTGTACCTGCACGTCGACCTCGACGTGCTCGACGTCTCCGAGGCGCGCGCCAATGGATATGCGTCCGCGGGCGGGCTGACACGCAGACAGCTCGTGGACCTGGTGCGCGACCTCCGCGCGCGCACGCGCGTCGGCGCCATCGCATTCACGGCTTACGATCCCACCTGCGATACCGACGAGCGCGTTCCGTCGATCGTCCGGGAGCTGATTTCCACGATCGCGGCGCCGGATTGACACACTCGAACCGCAGGGGACGCGGAGGTTGCGCTCCTCCGCATACCTCCGCGCCCTCGGCGGTTCAGATCTCCCGGCCGCTACTTGCAGACCGGCGTTGCGGACGGGTTCCCCATGTCGATGGAGCACGTCTGCGTCATCGCGCCGGTGACGACCGTCCATTTCGCGATCGACGTACCGTCGAACGTCATCGTGATCGTCGAGATCGCGCCGACCGAACCCTGAGGTCCAGCCGTCACGTTCATGGTGATCGTGCCGGACTGAGGATACTTGCCCCCGCTGCCGCGCTTCGGCAGCACGAGATTCGACGTGGTCTGCGTGACCTTGAAGCTGAACGTCTGACCGCTGGTGGTCGTCACTGTATTGGTGCTCGTTCCCGTGGAGTTGATCGTGTGGACGTCCGAGTGCAGCCCGCTGAGCCTCGCGTCGTCGTGCGACGACAGCGTGACCGTGCCTCCTTGGGTCGTCCTGCCTCCGCTGACGTCCGTGACCACGCGCAAGACCACCACTTTGGTGTCGAACACCGACAACGGTGCATCCGAGGCGTCGAGCAACTGGAAGTAGCGACTGTAGATGAAGCCATTCGACTGCACCGGCGGACAGACGAAACGCTGGCTCGACGCGTTGTATGGACAGATGGCGGGCGTCGGAGCGACCTCGGTCAGCGGCACCCCCGCGGCCGCCGACGCGGGCCCGCCAAGGGTGGCGGCGGTATTCATTTCCGCGATGAGGGTGTCGACGGCAATGAGATTGACGCGCGGTTCCGTAGAGGTTCCGCACGCGCTGGCCAGGCAACAGCCGGCAACGACAAACGCAGCGCGAATCAGTGTGGTACGCATGGTGACCCTCAACAGTTTACGGCTTGTGTAATTGCGAGAACTCCAGCTCCCTCGGATAGACCCTGTCGATCGCATCGAGTTCCTGCGGGTGGTTGAGCCCGTCGACCAGGAAGAGCGTCACGGGCGAACCGGCGAGCTTGTCCCGATACGTCTGCGTGCTTTCCAGCGCGACGCGGTTCTCCTTGCCGACGACCCATAGCGTCGGTGCGCGGACGTCACCGGGCTCGATGGGCGGATAAGCGAGCATCGCACTCAGCCAGGCGATGCTGACGGGAACCGTGCCGCGCTGCCACGCGACGCGATCCGCGTCGGAGAGTGACCGGAGATCGAGCTTCGCCGCGCGATCGGCCGCGATGATCGGCGTCCACTTGTCGCGCATCGAGACGATCATGTCCCTGAACTGCCCGTCCGCGGCCGCGCCAAAGGGAATCCCGATGTACACCATCGCGGCGACACGGTCCGACCGCGCCGCGAGATACCGCCCGACGTTCGCTCCGTATGAGAATCCCCAGAGAATGAACCGCGGCGCGCCGGCGGCGTCGGCCACGGCGAGCAGGTCGTCGGTGACCTTGTCGATCGCGTATGCCTCGGGTGCGACCGGTTTGTCGCTCTCGCCGTTGCCGCGCAGGTCCACCGTGATGACTGTGAACTCGCGCGCCAGACGGTCGACGTAGCCGGCGTCGTGCCAGACCTTCCGCGTCTGGCCGCCACCGTGGAGCAGCATGATCGCCGGCCCGGAGCCCGAGACGTCGTAGGCGATGCGGGTCCCGTCCCTCGAGGGAGCAAACCTGGTCTGCGGAGGCGACGCCAAGGTCGAAGCTCCCGGGAAGCACGTGAGGCCAGCGACAACGAGCGCGCGAATCATGCTCCTCCTGCAATACCTATAATATGAGCGTGGCAGACAACCTCGAGCGGCGCCTGCAGTCGCATCTCGGCTCCTCCTTCGCCATTCAGTCCGAATTGCGTGGGGGCGGGATGTCGCGTGTGTTCGTCGCCGAGGACACCGCGCTGGCGCGCCGTGTCGTCGTAAAGGTGCTGAATCCCGCGCTCGCGGCAACCGTCTCGGTGGTGCGGTTCCAGCGCGAGATCATGCTCGTCGCGAAGCTCAACCATCCGAACATCGTTCCGATCCTCAGCGCCGGCGAGGTCGACTCGCTGCCGTTCTTCATCATGCCGTACATCGAGGGCGAATCGCTCCGCGGGCGCATCGTGCGCGGCCCGCTTTCGCTGCGTGAGACGGTCGCGATCTTCAAGGACGTCACTCGCGCGCTCGCGTACGCGCACAGCGCCGGCATCGTGCATCGTGACATCAAGCCGGACAACGTCCTGCTCCAGGGCACCGCGGCCGTCGTCACGGATTTCGGCGTGGCGAAGGCGGTGTCGGCGGCGCGCGACCGCGGGGTGAGCGGCACGTCGGGCCCGAAGCAGGAAGGCCAGACGATCACGGGCATCGGCATCTCGCTCGGCACGCCGCAGTACATGGCGCCGGAGCAGGCCGCCGCCGATCCCAACGCGGATCATCGCGTCGACCTGTACGCGCTCGGCATCGTCGCGTACGAAATGCTCGTCGGCTCCCCGCCATTTCACGGCCGCACGCCGCAGGCACTGCTCGCGGCGCAGCTCACCGAGCTGCCGCCGCCGTTGGCCTCGCGGCGGTACGACGTCCCCATCGCGCTGTCGGACGTCGTGATGAAATGTCTCGAGAAGGATCCTGCCGATCGGCCGCGCAGCGCCACCGAGATCCTCGGCACGCTCGACAGCGCGGAGGCGATCGCCGGCCCTGTGGCCGCGCCCCCGCGCGTCCGCTCCGCGCGCGCGTGGAGCCGCGTGCGGTCGCTCGCGAGCGTGATCATCCCGGCGGCGCTCGTGATCGCGCTGGTGACGTGGTCATTCTGGCCACCGCCCGCGCCACAGGTTCCGCCGGGGACAGCGGCGCCGAGCGTACCGGTGGTGCGCGTCGCGCCCGCGGATTCGATCGGCGCGGGGGCGGGGCCGCTGGCCGCGGCGATGTCCGCCGCGATTCAGACGGCGCTGGTGCGCGCAGGCGTGAGCGTCGTCGCCGCGAGAGACGGCCAGGCGGGCGATACGTCGGCGTTCGTCGTACAGACCACCGTGCAGCGGGCCGGCCCGCGCGCCCGCGCGCAGGTGCGGCTCTTTGGCGCGCGCGGTGATTCGTCAATCTGGGCCGATCAGCTCGATTTCAGGATTGACGACAGCTTTGCCGCGCAGGACTCCATCGCCGCGCGCGTCGCGCGCGCCGTGGAGGACGCGGCGGCCAGGCGGAGAGCACCATGACCCACGTTGCATCCCCCAACTCGATGTTCACTCTGACGCTCAAGGACTTCGAGACCGTTCGCGAGCGCATCGCTCCGCACATCAAGCGCACCCCGCTGCTGACGTCGCGCCAGCTGAACGAGCTGACCGGCTATGACACGCGTCTCAAGGCCGAAATGTTCCAGCGCGTGGGGTCGTACAAGATCCGAGGTCCGCTCAACAAGTTTGCGCTGATGCCGGAGGACGAGAAGCGACGCGGCGTGGTGTGTTCGTCCGCCGGGAATCACGCGCAGGGTGTCGCGCTCGCGGCGAAGATCCATGGCATTCGGGCGGTCGTGTGCATGGCGACGAATGCAACGCCGGCGAAGGTCGCGGCGACGAAGGGATACGGCGCCGAGGTAGTGCTGCACGGCTCGATCTGGGACGAGGCCAACGAGAAGGCCAAGGAGCTGGTGCGCACGCAGGGACTCACCTACGTGCATCCCTTCGACGACGAGCAGCTCATCGCGGGGCAGGGCACGCTTGGCCTCGAGATCGTCCAGGACTGGTCCGAGGTGGATGCGGTCGTCGTTCCGATCGGCGGGGGTGGGCTCATCGCCGGTGTGTCCATGGCGGTGAAGAGCTTCAATCCCAAGGTGCGCGTCATCGGTGTCGAGTCGTCGGATGGGCCCGCGATGCAGGCGAGCATTCGAGCCGGCCGCCTTGTGACGATCGAGTGCAACACGATCATCGACGGACTCCGTGTTCGCCGCGCCGGTGAGCTCAACTTTTCGGTCGTCCAGCGGTTCGTGGACGACATCGTGGCGCTGCCGGATCGCGACATCTTCGATGCGATGATCTGGGTGATGGAGCGGTGCAAGCTCGTCGTCGAGGGCGCAGCCGCGGCGCCGGTGGCGGCGCTGCTGCACGGACTGGTCAAGCTGCCGCCGAAGTCTCGGGTCGCCGTGGTTCTGTCGGGCGGGAACGTCAACCTCGATCAATTACGGGGTCTGAGGTGGAATTGACACCCGATACGACGCGTTCGCCCTCGGTGATCCCGAACGCAGTGAGGGATCTGCAGTTCAGTCTTCGCCTCGCCGATCCTGCGGATGCTCCGCTGCTGTCACGCGTCGGCGCCACTCTTTTCGCGCAGGCATTCGCGTCCTCGAACACCCCCGAGAACCTGAACGCTTATCTCGCGACGGCGTTCAACGAAACGCAACAGCGACGCGAGCTGAGCGATCCGAACAACCTCATCTGGATCGCCGAGAGCGACGGTGGCGATGCCATCGGCTACACACACCTGAAGCTCGACTCGGCCACGAGCGTGCAGGCGCTCGAGCGACCCGCCGAACTTTCGCGGATTTACGCCGACCAGCGCTGGCATGGAGCCGGCGTCGGCCAGCGTCTGCTCGCGCAATGCATCGAGACGGCACGAGCGCACGATCGATCGCACCTGTGGCTCGGCGTCTTCCAGCAGAACGCGCGCGCCATCGCCTTCTATAGAAAGCACGGGTTCGAGATCGTCGGCGAGCAGATCTTCGTGGTGGGGAGCGACCCGCAAGCGGATTGGGTCATGGTTCGTCCGCTGGGCTAAGGTCGGCCGCGCGAGATCGCCTGGCCGCTAGCCATGGAAGTCGAAGCGCTGCGCTCCCACACGCCTCGCTTCCTGATACACCATCCATGCGGCCGGGAGATCCTGACAGGGCAAGCCGACGCTGCCGAAGACGGTGATCTCGGAGTCGTCCGTGCGCCCCGCGCGCGCTCCCGAAAGAACTTCGCCCAGCGTGGCGTCGATCGCGCGGTCGTCGAGCCCCACGCCCGCGAGCGCGCCCATCTCGACCGCGAGGTCGCGGTCGTCGCAGACGAAGCGTGCGTGGCGCAGCAGGCCGGCATCGACCTCCGCCTTCCCCGGCTCGTCCGCGCCGATGGCCGTGACGTGCGTCCCTGGCGCGATCATCTCGCGCGTGATGATCGGCGACGTCGCCCACGTGGCGGTTATGACGACGTCGGCGTGCGCCACGGCGTCCGCGACGGTCGCGGCGACCGTGAATTCAGCTGGAAGCTCGTGGCGAACTTCGGCGATCAGCGCTTCGGCACGCGCGCGCTCGGTGTCGAATACGCGGACACGGTCGAAGGTGCGTACGAGGCGCAGGGCCCGAAGCTGCGCGCGTCCTTGTACTCCCGCGCCGACCACGGCCACGGTGGAAACGCGCTCGCGTGCCAGGCTCTGCGCGGCGAGCGCTCCGACGAGAGCCGTGCGGACTTCGGTGATCTTGATCGAGTCCATCACCGCGAGCAGCGCCCCGGTCTCCAGGTCGAGGAGCGCGATCAGCCCGCGCACGGAGGGCGTCGATTGCGGCAGCTTCGCGTTGATCTTGATCGTGTACGCCGGAATGCCGGCCACGAGCCCGGGGAAGACGATCATCGCGGAATGCGGAGCGCGCCCCGGAATCGGCGTGTGCGCGCGACGTCCGCGTACCGCTGCTTTCTCGTAAGCACACATGGCCCGCCGCAGTTCCTCCAGCAGCCGCCGATGATCGAGCAGACGCGCCACGTCCGACGCACTGAGGAGAATCGCGGGCTCGGCCATCGGCTCAAATCTAGATCTGTCATTCCGAGCGCAGCGAGGAGTCTGCAGGGTAGGCCGTCATTCCGAGCGCAGCGAGGAATCTGCAGTTCCAAACTGCAGATCCCTCACTTCGTTCGGGATAACAGCCTTGGACGTTCCAAACTGCAGATCCCTCACTTCGTTCGGGATGACAGCTTACGCTCGGGATGACAGCTTGCTAACCACTCAGCTTGCGGTAGAGACCGTCCAGCACGAGCGCGCCGCGCGAGAGCCGCTCGACGTCGTCATGCGTGGATGCCGCGATGCCCTGAATGACCGCGTGAATGCCCGCGGTCTCGGGCTGGCCGAACTTCTCGTCCTTGAGGTCGATGTCGTGCACGATCTCACCGATCGTGTGCAGCGCCGGGTCGTCGAGCGCGAACGTCGCGAGGAGCGTCTCGAAGGTGCACCGGTCCCCGACGTGCGTGTACTCGCCCTGATACATGTCGAAGCGGATCTCGCGCTCCGCGTGCCGGTATCCTTTCGCGGGAACGAACCTGAAGTGCGCGTCCGGGTCGATGAACCGCCGAATGAGCCAGGCGCTGGCGATGCGGTCGACGAACACGCCCCTGCGCGTTACCCAGACAGCGCCGCGTGGTAGCGTCGTGGCGCGTTTCGGTACAGCCGTGCGGTGCGCGGCATCACCCGGGAAGAGTGCCTCGAGGTCGGCGTCGGTGACGCCGGACAGCATCGTGGCCGAGCAGATCGTCGCCTCGCCGCCGTCCGCCACGATCTCGTTCGCGAGCCACTGAAAATCCTCGAGGTTGGATTCCGTATCGGGGAGGATATAGACGGAGCTCTTGAGCAAAACCGCGCCGAGCGCGTGCAGCCGGCGTCGCACCTTCACGCGGAGATAATCAGGCTTGGGGGGCAGCTGGTGGATGAGCAGGAGCCACGGCCGGGCCGGCTCTTGCGCGGATGATACCGACGAATCATCCATTGATACAATTGTATCAGCATCCATGCCGCTATGCAATCGAGTGTGTCATGCATCGCCGCGACTTCCTCGAATCTCTGTCCGCCGCAGCTACCGGTGTCGGCCTGAGCCTGGCCACGACGCACCGAGCGATGGCGGCTGAACCATCACACGGAACACCCGAGACCTGGCGCCGCCAGTTTCCCGCGCTCGGGCAGCGCGTGAACGGGCATCCGCTGGTCTACCTCGACACCGCGGCCACGGCGCTCCGGCCCACGCCCGTGATCGACGCCATCGCGGAGTTCTATCGCGGGCCGAATGCGAATCCCGGCGCCACCCTGCATACGCTCGCGAAGCGCGCCGCCGGTCTGTACGACGATGCGCGGCGCGTCGCCGCCGACTTCATCGGCGCGCGTGATCCGCTGGAGGTGGTGTTCACGCGCGGCACCACGGAGGCACTGAATCTCGTCGCGACCGCATGGTGCGCCACGAACCTCCGCGCCGGCGACGAGATCCTCATCGGCAGGGCGGAGCATTCCTCGAACATGCTGCCCTGGCAGCTCGCCGCGAGACGCGCCAACGCGAGCCTTCAATACTTCGACGTCGACGACGCCGGCCACGCGCGGCTCGACGATCTCGACGCAAGGTTGTCGCCGCGGACGCGGGTCGTCGCCTTCAGCCACGTGTCCAACGTCCTCGGCATGATCAATCCGGCGAAAGAGATGTGCGCGCGCGCGCGTGGGCCGAACCGCATCGTCGTGGTCGACGGCGCGCAGTCGGTGCCGCACTTCGCGGTGAACGTGCGCGACCTGGGCTGCGATTTCCTCGCCTTTTCCAGCCACAAGATGCTCGGGCCGATGGGCGTCGGCATCCTCTGGGGACGCCGCGAGCTGCTCGAGTCGATGTCACCCTACCAGGCCGGCAGCAACATGGCGCACGACGTCGACCTCGACTCGGCGCACTACTCGGAGGGCGCGCTCAAGTTCGGCGCCGGCACGCCGAACGTCTCCGGTCCGATCGGCCTCGCCGCGGCGATGCGGTTCATCCTCGCCATCGGCCATGACGCCATGTGGGAGCACGAGCAGTCGCTGACGACGCACATGATCGAGCGCCTGTCGCGCATCAGGCGCGTCCGTCTGCTGGGCTCGCGCGACACCCGCGAGAAGATCTCGGTGTTCGCGTTCACGGTCGAGGGATCGGCGCCGGGCGACGTCCTGCGGTACATGGACGCGCGCGGCATCGCGATCCGCGCCGGTGACCTCGCGTCGCTGCCATTGCTCAAACGCCTGGGTACAGCGACCGCCGCGCGCGCGTCGTGCTATCTGTACACCAGCCTCGAGGACGTGGACCGTTTCGCGGACGCGCTCGAGTCTCTGTAGTCGTCCCGAGCACGTTCGCTTCGCTCAGTGCAAGCTTCGCCAGGGATCTGCGGTTGTGCCCTAGTCAGCTCGCAGTGACACGGCGGGATCGGCGCGGCTCGCACGCCGAGCGGGAAGCCAGCACGCGAGCAATCCCGCGCCCACGATGAGAATTGCCACCGACGCGTACGTGAGGGTGTCCGTCGGACGAATCTCGTAGAGCAGCGACGACAGTATACGTGTCGAGGCGAGCGCGAAGACCAGGCCCGCCGCGACGCCGACACCCAGGAGCGCGAGACCATGCCGCACCACGAGCCAGCGGACGTCCGCCTGCCGCGCCCCCAGCGCCATGCGGATGCCGAGCTCGCGCCACCGCGTCTGCACGAGCTGCCCCAGCGCGCCGAAGACGCCGACGAGTGCCAGAACGATTCCTGTGACCGCAAAAACGAGCACCAGTGCGCTCGTGAACCGCTCGCGCGACATCGCTTCGGCGTGGACCTCGGTCATCGGGCGAAGGCTCGCGATCGCGATGAGCGAGTCGAGATCGCGAACCACGCGGCGCACGGGCTGCGCGATCGACAGCGGGTCGCGTCCCTCGCTCACGCGCGCCACGATGAGCATGCGGCGCGTTGCGTTCTGCGGCATGTGGAGGAAAACCTCCGGCCGCGCCGGCGACGTCAGACTTGCCTGGCGCTCGCTGCTCACGACGCCGACGACGGTCCACCACGTGGTGGTCGAATCGGGGACGCGGTCCATTGCAATGCGCCGCCCGATCGGATCCTCGTTCGCGAAGTACTGGCGGGCCATGACGTCGTTGATGATCGCCACGCGAACCGCTTCGCGCGTGTCCGCTGGAGCGAACGCGCGACCCTTCAACAACTTCACGCGCATCGCCCTGAAGTAGTCGCCCATGATCTGGCGATAGATGATGTCGGTGCTCTGCTCCATGGGCGGACGCCCTTCGACGGCGAGATTGGCCGACCACGACGCGACGGTCGCCGGGAGCTCTCGCGTCGCTCCGACCGCCTCCACACCCGGGATCGCGCGGACGCGCTCGAAGAGCCTCGAATAGAAACGCACGACCTGGGCGACGGAGTCGTAGCGCGACTCAGGGACGGTCAAGCCGAGTGTGAGAACGCCGGTTGGTTCGAATCCGGGATCGACGCGCGACACCTTCTCGTAGCTGCGCAGCAACAGACCCGCGCCGACCGTGAGCAGGACGGCGAGCGCCACTTCGGCCATCACCAGCTGCCGCGCCCATCGACGCACGCGTCCACCCGTGACTGTGCGGCTTCCACCGGCGTTCAGCGCGTCGGCCGGGGATTGTCGCGTCGCGTTCAACGCGGGCGCGACGCCGAAGAACAGCCCGCTGAGCGTGGTGAGCCCGATTGCGAACGCAAGCACGCGATAATCGATGTCGACGTCGGTGACCGGCAGCAGCCCCGCGGGCTGCAACGCCAGCAGCGCGCGAGCACCCGCCCATCCCAGCGCGACGCCCAGGACGCCGCCGACGACCGACAGCGTCAGGCTCTCCGTCAGCGCCTGGCGCGCGACACGCGAACGCGTCGCGCCGAGCGCGAAGCGCAGCGACGTATCGCGCGATCGGCCGAGTGCGTGCAGCAGGAGCAGGTTGCCGACGTTGGCGCACGCGATGAGCAGCAGTACGGCCGCGGCGGACAGCAATACGATCAACGGCCGCTTCGTGTCGCCGACGATGAATTCGTGCAGCGGCGTGATGCCCGCGCCCATGCGCGTGTTCGTCTGCGGGTGCTCCCGCTCCAGTTGCCGGACGACGCTCTGCAGCGATGCGTTCGCCGCCTCTGCCGATACGCCGCGCTTGAGGCGGGCCACCGTGCGCATCCAGTGAGCTCGCCGGAACCAGATCTGCTGCCGCGCCGGACGGTCCCACAGCATTGGCTGGAAGACGTCGGCTGCGGGCGTCGGAAGGGCGAAGTTTTCCGGGAGGACGGCGACGACGGTCCATGGGCGTTCGCCCCCGAACGACACCGATTTCCCGATGATCCCCGTATCGGCCTTGAACTGGGAGCGCCACAGGCGATGGCTGATCATGACGGGACGCTGCCCGTTGTCCCAGTCGTCCGCTGGTTCCAGGCCACGGCCAAGGCGTGGCGTCACGCCGAGCACGGACAGGAAGTTTCCGGTGACGTTCGTGGCGTTGAGCAGCTGTGGCTCGCCGTACCCGATCAGCGTGACCGTCGTCAGGTAGTCCGTGTACCCCGCGACGTCCTCGAATGCAGCGACGCGCTCCTTCCAGTCGAGCATGTTCGCCGGCGCGACCACGCTCTTGTACCAGCCACGGTCCGCGTTTTCCTCCCATACCTCGACGAGCTTGTCCGGCTCGCGGAAGGGCAGGTCGCGCAACAGCACCGCGTTGACGGCGGAGAAAACCGCGGTCGTCGCCCCGATGCCGAGCGCGAGCGTCAGAACGCCCGCCACCGCGAGCCCTCGGTCGCGCCAGAGGGATCGCAGCGCGTAGCGCGTATCGGAGACGACGTCCTCGACGCCACGCGTCCCGCGCTGATCGCGGTGCGTCTCCTTCGTGGCGTCGACGCTGCCGAACGCCACGCGTGCGCGGCGATACGCTTCGGCTTCGGGTACGCCGGCGCGCCGATAGAGCGCCGCCTGCTGCTCGATGTGAAAGCGCACCTCTTCCTCCAGGTCCGCTTCCGTCGCCTGGCGCTGGAACAACGCGCGCAGGCGCAGGGCAAGAGCCTTTCGCATCGCAGTACCTCAGGACGCGGCGAGGATGTCTTCGACCGCCGCGACGTAGCGGCGCCAACTCTCGGTCTCGGCGCCGAGTGCGCGCCGTCCCTTCGCCGTGAGCCGGTAGTACTTGGCGCGGCGGTTGTTGTCGGACGCGCGCCACTCGCTGTCGATCCACTCCTTCTGCTCCAGGCGCTGGAGCGCGGGATATAGGGAACCCTGGTTGACGTCGAGCACGCTGCGGGAGTGCTGCTGGATGCGCTGCGAGATCCCCCAGCCGTGCATCGGCTCGAGGGTCAGCGTCTTGAGAATGAGCAGTTCGAGGGTACCGCGGAGGACGTCCGAAGCTTCGGGCTCGCGCATCGCGCTTCCTGTCGGATTCAGACAGGAAGGTGCGGGCCGACCTGTCGGAAGTCAACAGGAGAGGGACCAGCCGGCGCACGGCTGATGCGCGCTCCGGACCACGCATGGGGACGCGCGGCGATATTGTAGGGGTGACGCAGCTCTCCCTCTCGAACGTCGGCGTCGACTTCGGGTCGACGACCCTCTTTTCCGCCATCACCGTCACCGTCGCGGCGGGCGATCGGTGGGGCATCGTCGGGCGCAACGGCACGGGCAAGACGACGCTGTTTCGGCTGATCACGGGCGAGATGCAACCGACGCGCGGCGTGATCGCGCGGCAGCCCGGGGTGCGAGCCTCGCTGCTCGAGCAGCATCGCGATTTCGGCGGCGCGGAGAGCGTCTGGGAAGCCGCCGCGGGCGAGCTGGCCGAGCTGCTGGCCCTGGAGCAGTCGCTCGCCGACCAGGCCATGGCGCTGACGACGGACGCCTCCGAGCAGGCGCTCGAGCGGTATGGTCGCGACCTCGAGCGCTTCGAGCACGAGGGCGGGTACGCCGTCACCTCGCGCATCGATGCCGTGCTCCACGGCCTCGGCTTCGACCCGGAGCGCGCGCGACACACGTCGGTGGAGACGTTGAGTGGCGGGGAGCGCGGGCGCCTTGGCCTCGCGCGGCAGCTCGTGAGCTCCGCCGACATTCTGCTCCTCGACGAGCCCACGAACCATCTCGATCTCGAGACGACGCGCTGGCTCGAGGAGTATCTCCGCGAGATCGCCAAGACCGTGCTTATCGTCAGCCACGATCGCGCCTTTCTCGATGCGATCGCGGATCACGTCCTGCACTTCGAGGGTGGCACGGCGACGCCGTACTCCGGCGGCTATCAGTCGTTCGTGGTCCAGCGCGCCGAGCGCCGCCTCACGCAACAGCGCGCGTTCGAGCAGCAGCAGCGCAAGATCGCCAGCGAGTCCGACTACATCGCGCGCAACATCGCCGGGCAGAACAGCAAGCAGGCGAAGGGTCGTCGCAAGCGACTGGAGCGCATGCCGCGACTCAGCGCACCCGTGGGCGATGACGACACGATGTCGGTGCGCTTCGACGTGGCGGAGCGCGGCGGAGACCGGGTGGTCTCCGCCGTCGACGTCAGGGTGCAGGTCGAGCAGCGCGTTCTCGTCGAGGGATTCACGGGGACCGTCATGCGCGGCGATGTCCTGGGCTTCATCGGCCCGAACGGCGCGGGAAAATCGACGCTCCTGCGCGCGCTCTTCGGCGAGCATCCGATCGCGCGCGGCGAGCTGCGACTCGGCGCGTCGATCGCCGCGGGCTTCTACCGGCAGGATCTGTCGCAGGTCCCGATGGATCGCACGCTCTACGACGTGATCAACGACCTCCGACCGACCTGGGACCGGCGTCTGGTCCAGGGTCATCTCGGCCGCTTCGGCTTTTCGGGCGACGAAGTCCAGCGCCGCGCCGACACGCTCTCCGGCGGCGAACGCGCGCGCGTGGCCCTGGCGATGCTGATGCTGTCGCGCGCGAATCTGCTCGTGCTCGACGAGCCGACGAACCACCTCGACGTCGAGTCCATCGAGGCGCTCGAGGACGCGATCGAGCGCTACGACGGCACGGTGATGCTCGTCAGCCACGACCGCGAGCTGCTCCGTGCGCTGACGACGAAGCTGTGGATCCTGCACGAACGTCACATCACCGAGTTCGCCGGGGGCTTTGCGGAGTGGGAATCCGTGAGCGCGGAGCGCGCGCATGCGGCAGCAGTGAGGGCGTCGGAGGAGGAGAGTCTGCGTAAGGTGCACGAGCGCCGCCGCGTTGCGCGCCAGCAGGAACAGCCCGCGTCCGCCACCGAGCGCGACACGCGGCGCAAACAGCGGAACGCGCGGCGTGAGATGGAGGAGGCCGAAGCGCAGATCGCGTCGCTGGAGGCGCGCGTCGCCGAGCTGACGCATGCGCTCGACGATCCTGCGCTGTACACCCGCGCCGGCGGCGTGGCCGACGCCAAACGGCTCGGCGCGCAGCTCGAGCAAGTGAGGGAGCAGCTCGAGGCCGCATTCGCTCGCTGGGCCGCCGCGAGCGACGCGGTCGGTCAGGCGCGCTGACCGCGCATCGCTGTGCGCTTGCGGGGCCGCATGCCCTCCTTCGGCGACCTATGGCAACACGTGCCGATACTGCCGGCAGTGTTGCCTACGGCATCGCCTGCGGAGGGCACGCGCCCCTGCTGCGCCCCGCGCTTTGCGGCAGTCGCTCAGCCCATAGCGACCGCTCGTGTGCCTGGCTCGCAAAACGCCGAGTGCGGTGCAGGGCAGGCGTACGAAGGCGGGACGGGAGGCAGCGCGCGGACCCGATGCCGTAGGCAATGCTGCCGCGGTTGGGCAGCATTGCCATAGCTCGGTGTCCGCGCGTCTGCCTCACGTCACGCCGCCGCCACGCGCAAACAGCCGTGCACCGAAGTATGATGCGAGCATGGCACAGCGAGTCGGGAGCGCGACCCTTCCACTGCACGGCGGCAAGGCGCCGCGCTGGCTGTTCGACCGCATGGCCCTCCTCGCGCCGGAGATCGTCGAGGCGATCGTCATCGAGCACGGGCGCTCGGCGTTGCTCGAGCGTCTCTCCGATCCCTACTGGTTCCAGGCCTTCGGGTGCGTGCTCGGCTTCGACTGGCACTCGAGCGGCGTCACGACCACGGTGTGCGGCGCCCTGAAGCAGGGATTGTTGCCGCGCGCGCGCGACCTGGGACTGTACGTCGCCGGCGGCAAGGGCAAGGCCTCGCGCCAGACGCCCATCGAGCTCACGAACATCGGCGCGAAACTCGGCATGGATGGAGCGCGGCTCGCGTACAACAGCAAGATGGCCGCGAAGGTCGACAGCGCGGCGCTGCAGGACGGGTTCGGCATCTACCACCACAGCTTCTTCCTGTCCGCGGACGGTGAGTGGGCGGTCGTCCAGCAGGGGATGCGCGAGAACGACAGTGCCGCGCGCCGCTACCACTGGCTTGGCTCCCGCGTCAGCGATTTCGTCAACGAGCCGCACGCCGCGGTCGCGAGCGACGTCGACGCGCAGCTGGTGTTGAACATGGTGGCGTCGGAATCGACCGACGCGCGCGCCGCGTCCGCGGAATTCGCGCGCAACGAGCCACGCATCGCGGGCCGTGAGATCGCGCGCGTCATCAGCATGGCGCTCCCCACACGTCACTGGGTCGACATCGAGCGCGACATCAACCCCGCGCACCTGCAGAAGGTGCTCCTCACCACCTACGAGCAGAGCCCGACGAACTTCGAGGCGCTGCTCGCCATCCCCGGCGTCGGGCCGAAGACCGTTCGCGCGCTCGCGCTCGTCTCCGACGTCGTCTACGGGTCACCCGCGAGCATGCGCGACCCCGCGCGCTTCTCCTTCGCCCACGGCGGAAAAGACGGCCATCCCTATCCCGTCAATCGCGTCGTGTACGATCAGTCGATCTCCTGGCTGCGCGACGCGGTGGCCAAGGCGAAGATCGGTCACTCCGAGCGCCTCCACGCGCTCCGCCGGCTCCAGAGCGCGACGGAGCCGGCGTCGAACTAGTCGTACCGCAACGCTGTCACAGGATCGATCGTCAGCGCCCGCCGCGCGGGGAGCCAGGACGCGAGCAGCGCCGCCCCCAGCAGCACGAGTACGACCTCGGCAAAAGTGAGCGGATCGGACGGCTGAATGTCGAACAGCACCGTCTGCATCGACCTCGTGAGCACGAAGGCGCCCAGCAACCCGATCACGAGTCCCACGGCGGCCAGCGCCATCCCCTGGCTCACGATCAGGGACAGCACCGTCCTCGGCGTTGCGCCAAGCGCAACGCGGACGCCGATCTCCTGCCGCCGCTGCGTGACCGCGTACGCGAGTACGCCGAAGATGCCGAGGGCGCCGAGCGTGAGGCCGATGACACCGAAAAGCGCGAGGAGCCAAGCCAGTAAACGCGGGCGCGCCACCGCGGTTCCGAGCACGGCCTCCAGGGTCGTCACGCTCGTGATCGTCTGGTCGCGGTCCACGGACCAGATGGCCTGACGCACCGCATTCGCGTAGGACAGCGGATTCCCCGTGGTGCGCGCGACGACACTCATGCGCACGCGGAAGTTCTGCAGCACATGGACGTACATCGTCGGGTCGACCGCCTCGGCGAGACCGCGCTGCCGGACGTTCCCCACCACGCCGATCACCTCGATCGGCTGCGTGCCGAACATGAAGAACTTGCCGACCGGGTTTTCGCCCGGCCACGCACGCCGCGCGAGTTCTTCGTTGATGACGAACGCGGGCGCTCTCGTGCTGTCGTCCGTCATCTCGAAGCTTCGCCCGGCGCGCAACGGAATACCCATCGCCTTGAAGTAGTCCGTGCTCACGTGATGCATTTGCGCCGACGGCGCCTGACCCGGCGCCGGCGCCGGTTGCCTCTGAACGGCGTAATCGACTCGTTCGCCATTTCCGCGCGTCGGCAGGTCCCGCACAGAACCGGCCGCCTGGATGCCGGGCACGCGACGTATGGCGTCGAGCACGGAGTAGTAGTAGCTCGCGCGCGCCTGCCGCGTGGTATAGCGATTTGGAATCGTGATCGTCGCGACGAGCGCGTTCGACGGCTGGAACCCCGGGCGTACCGCAAGCAGGCGCGCAAAGCTCTTGGTGGCCAGCCCCGCGCCGACCACGAGCACGACGGCCAGGGCCACCTCCACGACGACGAGTGCATTTCGCGCCCGCTGGCCCGCACCACCGACCGTGCCGCGCGCGCCGGCCCGCAACGAACGCTGGAGATTCGCGCCTGACGCCCGCAACGTCGGGAACAGCCCGAACAGGAGTCCCGACAGAATCGCGACGCCAAGGGTGAACAGCAGCGCCGTCGCATCGATCCGGATGTCGCCGCTTCGCGGGAGCTCACGGGCGCCGGCAGACACGAGCGCGCGCACCGCGACGAATGCCAGACCGACGCCGACCAGACCGCCGGCGAGCGCGAGCACGAGACTTTCCGTGAGCAGCTGGCGCGCGATGCGTCCGCGTCCCGCGCCGAGCGCCGCGCGTACCGCGAGCTCCCGCTGTCGCCCGGTCGCGCGCGCGAGCAGCAGGCTCGCGATGTTCACGCACGCGATCAGCAGCAGCATCGCGACCGCCACCATGAGCACCAGCAAGGGACGCCTGACGTCCCCGACGATGGACTCTCGAATGCCCTCGAGCGTGACGTCGTCCCACGCGGTGTTCTCCTGGTACTGCTTCGCGAGACGCGACGCGATCCCGCCGAGCTCCGCGCGCAGCTGTGATTCGCTCACCCCCGGCTTCATGCGCGCGATGACCGAGAGAAAGCGCGCGGCACGCACGCGCCCGATCTGGTTCGGGCCGAAGTAGGAAAGCGGAATCCAGCCGTCGATCGACTGATCTGCGGGGTACGTGAATCCCTCCGGCATCACGCCCACGATCACGAACGGCTCGCCGTTCAGCTGGATCGTCGTTCCCACGATGGAGGGATTCATGCCGAAGCGGCGCGACCACAGTCCGTGGCTCAGCACGACGGCGCGGTTGCGACCGTCGACGTGCTCGTCGGCGAGGAGCGTGCGGCCGAGGAAGGCGCGGGTCCCCAGCGCCTGGAAAAATCCGTCCGTCACGAGCGCGACGGACAGTCGCTCCGGGTTTCGCTGGCCGGTGAGATCGACGCCCGTGAAGCCCTCACCGAAGAAATATCCGCCGATCGCGCTCGCGAGCCGGGCTTCCCGCCTCCAGTCGAGAAAGTCCGGCTCGGACACGGCGCCCTGCTCGGTGCCGCTCGCATGATTCGCCGACCAGACGCGCACGAGCCGCTCCGATTCCGCGAAGGGCAGCGGCTCGAGCAGCACGCCGCGAACAGCGCTGAAGATGGCCGTGTTCGCGCCGATACCGAGCGCCAGCGTCAGCATTGCCGTCGCCGTGAATCCGGGCGATGCGCGCAGGGCGCGGGCGGCGTATCGAACGTCCTGCTTCAGCTCGTCGAAGAAGGTCATGCGTCGTTTCTCCTGCTCTCGCCGCGTGTCTTCCACGCGGCAGTAAGCGCGGGTGTATTCCAGGTCGCCGAATCGACGTCGTGCTTCCTGCGCGGCGTCACCCTCCGACCACCCGCGTGCGCGGAGCTCCTCCGCGACGTACTCGAGGTGCGCGCGCAACTCCGCGTCCACCTCGTCCTCGACCTGTCGGCGCGAACGTCCCGGGAATCGAAACGCGCGGCGGACGCCGGGCGGTCGCGCGTCGGTCACGCAGGCTGCAGGACCTTGAACAACGCGTCGACGTAGCGTCGCAGCTCCGCGACGTCGCTCTGCAGCTGTTTCCGCCCCTCGCGCGTGATGTGATAGAACTTCGCCTTCCGCTTCGTGTCCGATATGCCCCATTCGGACTCGACCCAGCCCTTCCGCTCCAGGCGGTGCAGCGCCTGGTACAGCGCCGCGTCTTCGACGGCGAGCGCGCCATCCGTACGCTCCCGGATCCACTGCGAGATGGCGTACCCGTGCATCGGACTCCAGGTCAAGGTCTTGAGAATGAGAACGTCCACCGTCCCCTGGACCAAGCCGAGTGATTCACGCGCCATGCGCTTGCCTCACGGTATGAGTACTCACCATGTGAGGGGAATATAACGGCGAACTCGCGGGAGGCAAACGGACTACGTAGTGGCACAGAGCGGGATTACGTAGGCCTCTTCGCGGGCTCTGCTACGCTCCCGTGCGGATGGGGACAGACGGTCGCCGAGGCCATTCTGAGGTGTCCCCCCTTCACTGGAGCCTCCGATGATCAAGAGAACACTGCTCGCGGTGCTGGTCGCCGCGCTATTGCCCGCCGTCGTGCTCGCGCAACAGCCGGGAGAGCTGGTTCACAAGTTGAGCCGCTCGGGGCCGCGCGTCGGCATCACATGGCTCGGCGGCAACATCGTCGACACGCTGCGCGCGAAGTACGACGTCGACGTCAGTCCGGTGATCACGCAGTTCGGCTGGCAGTACGAGAAACAGTTCGCGAGCCTCGAGGGGGGTCCCGTGGCGCTCAACGAGTTTGTCTTCCTCATCGGAGGGATGGACCAGGGCACGTTCCTGCCGAGCGTCACGTGGCTGGTCGGCATCCGCACACCGGGGAGCTTCGAGTTCGGCGTCGGACCCAACGGGACGCCCGCCGGCGTCGCTCTCGCGATCAGCACGGGGTACACGTTCCACGCGGGCGCGCTGAACGTTCCGGTGAACATGGCCATCGTCCCCTCGCGCTTCGGTGCGCGCGCCAGCATCCTGACCGGCTTCAATCTCTATCGGTGAGCGAAGGGGTGCGGCGGCGAGTGCGTGGCGCGCACCGCCTCGCCGCCACCCGATCGCGAAGGTCATGGCCACTGTGAGCCTAGCAATAGCGCCTGCCGTCAAGGCTGCGCGCGATCAGCGCATCGTGATGTTTGTGCCAACGCGCCATTCCGGGCTGCGCGCATCGGGAGGCCGCACATCGATCGAAAGCCGCCTCAGACGATTGGTGCGTTCGGCGGCTCGGGGAGAATCGACGACGCTCGTTACCCAGAGCGCGCCGCCCATCGCCATTAACAGCGCGCCGCCGATGCGGTTTTGCCGATTCTTTCTCTGGTCGCACGGACTGAGCGCTAACCCACAGACGTCGAGCTGATAAAGCCAGCCTCCGACTACGGCAAACATGGGTGTCCCGACCATGAGTGCGACACCACGCCTGAAGTCCTCGGCATACATATGGCCGAGTCCCGGAACGATGCCCAAGGCGCGTGCACGCGCTGGACTTCTATAGGAAGGTGCGCGCGCGGCCGCGGTGTCCGCTGCTGCCGGTGGCTGCTGCGCTGTGGCGCCGCCCGCGCTCAAGCCAAGGACGCCCAATATGCCGAGCGCGACGCAGAGCGAGGTTGGCATTCGTGCTGCCACGAAGGATATCAACTGCCTGGGTGTGCTCGAGTGGTGACCCGTGCTAATCGGGTTCACGAAAGCTCCAGGCCCCCTGAGTACTAGTGATGAAGATCTGATCGCCGAGCGCCGATGCGGATGTGATGAAGGCCGCTCCATCGGTGCCCCTGACCCGCCCTGTGGCGATGAGCGCGCCGCTCGCGCGATGGTGAATGTTCAGATATCCGTCCCTGGGCACGTACACGCGCCGGTCTGTGGCGAAGAGGTCCTTCGTGGCGCCGAGTGGACCCACCGACCAGAGGACGACGCCGTCGGCCGCACGAAGCGCGGTGAGTTCCTCATCGCCCAGACTGGCGTAGATGGTGTCGCCAACGACGACCGGCGCCGCAATCGTTCCATAGCGATACGCCGGACTACGGTACTTCCATGCGAGCTGCCCCGTAGACCGCCGCACGGCGAAGAGTCCGCCGTCTTGGTTGAGCAGAATGGCCAGATCTGAGACGAGCACCGGAGGCGCGGAGATCGCCCCCCCACTGGTCTTCTCGGGAAGCAGCAGTTTCCAGAGCTCGGCGCCCGTGTCCCGATCGAGCGCGACGAGCAGCGCCTCGGACGTGCCACCTCGAAGGGTGGTCCAGTGCCAGCAAGTGACGAAGACGGTATCACCGCTGACGGCTGTACCCCCGGCGCCGGCTCGGAATACGTTGGCTGCCGTGTCCGACGAGAGGCGGCCCAGATTCCACACCCAACGTGTCGCGCCCGTGGCAGCCGAGATCGCGCTCACCGACGCGCCCCACGCAGGCACATACACCGAGGTTCCGTCTGTCGCGGGGTGCGACCCGGCCACGACGCCCGGCAGGTCGTCGTACGTCGTGTCCAGTGGGGGCCGATAGCGCCAACGTATCTGGCCCGTCGCTACGTCTACCGCCAGCGCTTCGGACTCACACTCGGCGACGATCGCGCCCGCTGCTACGACGAAATTTCGCGCCTGAGGCCCGCCGTCTCCGCACATGGCGGTCGTCCAGCGCGCGCCGCCGGTGGTCACCTCGCGCGCGATCAGATGGCCGCTCGCCGAACCGAACACGACGACGTCGCCCACCACTTCGGGCCTCGATTTGGTGAAGCCCGTTCCAGGTTGCGCATGGAACCAGATCTCCGTGATGCCGGGCGTGGGGGCGCCGGGAGTGCGACAGCCGGCGGGAATATCCGCCACTGCCGCACTGCATGCGACCAGGCTGCCGATCCTGCACCAGCGGGGCAGGCTCACCCGAGTAGGCACGTGCATCCGTCCATCCCCTGCGCCGCGGTCACTAGCGCCGACTGCGAACAGTAACTGTCCGACTCACTCTCGTGCGGCGATACGGCGCCTCCACTGGCCGACACGAACGAGTGTTCTGGAAAGTGCCTTCCTCGTCATCCCTTCCTCGCCACACCGAGCCAGTGAAAATCCCCATCGCGCGGCAACGGCCTCGATGTCGATCATCCTTCAAAGCGCGGATCGCCCCACGTCGTGTGCGCGCAATAATTGTCGCCCAGAGCGTCAACTTCAAACCGCAGAGTGGACCTACCATCTACGTTGATGGGTCCAAGGTACCGTGCCGTACTGTTGATGCTGCCGGATATGACGTCGCTCCATACAACCTGTCCGTCGACGTAGATGCTGCCCTTGTCGTTGGAAGCGTAGCAGTCCGAGCCATCAACCCTCGCATACCCGAAGACTACCCAGAAGTTCTTGGCGCCGACCGGAATCTGAAAGGTTGCCGTCCCAACTCCAGAGGCCGGCGCGTGCATGCCCAGTGCCTTTGCATACCACACTCCATTTATCCAAGCCTGGTCCTGCCAGTAGACGCGGCCAAACTGCAGGCCTCCGTGCACATTCGATGACGAAATGAGTGTGCTCGCAAAATCGGCAACGTAGTAGGGAGACGGAGCCAACGATGAGCCGCCGGACGGTGGCGGCGGTGGCGCTGGCTGGCGCATGCCGAAACGATCGAGCATCGCCTCTACGATCCGGTCTGCTCCGTTAGGGCGCCGATACACAGTCATGTGGTTCGTCCCGATCACCGGCGGAGACTCCCAGAACTGGCCGGCGTTGCGCGAAGGGTAGAGCGATCGCTCGTTCGGAACGACGCCATCGGTGGGCAGGTCCAAGCGCGGCATCGGTACCACGGAGCAAACGGTGCGCGGCCCATCCTGGTACCATACCTGACGGCAGACCTGCTGCGGGGACGAGCCGCTCGAGAACCGCTGCCAGGTTTCGTCGAGGCGTCCCATCATTCGTTCGGCTTCCGAACACTTCACCGCGGCATAGACGCCGATGATGGTGAACGCGCCGACGTTCTTGCAGGCGGCGAATGCACTTCGGCCCTTCTGGAATTCGCTGATCTGCTGTTGTTCGGAAACGTTCCGGAATGCCGCCGCGAGCTTCAGGGGCATGAACTTGTTGTTGTCCAGCCGCCCGACGATGTTCGCGCGCGGGATGGACGCGTCGAAACTGCCCGAGGTGTTGAGAGCGGTCACGAATGACGAACTCGGGCTCAACGCCGGCAGCGTGCCAACCTTCAGAAGCTGATCTGGACTTGTTACACTAGGAAAGTTGATAAAGAGAAGCGACAGCAATCCGGCCGCGCCTCCGGCGACCCCGAAGAACGCGCCCATCACAAGCACGATGAAACCGACGATGGTGAACTTTAGGCCGACGTTCGCGGCGTCGATCTTCTTCTTTAGATCGTGCGCGAACTCGCCCATCCGCTGCGCGCTGTCAGCCAGGATCGCGCCCTGGTGAGGGGTGGCAATGGTCAGTATCGCCGCCATGCGGTCGCGCGTGGTTGTTCCACCATTGAGATACGCGTAGCGCGACACGAGGCCGCCGGTGCTGTGCCCGGCGAACACATATCGTCCGGGATTACCCGCAAGCCGGTCCCGAACCGCCTGCCACTCAGTACTGAAGACGGTCTCGGGAGACCAATTGGGAAGATAGAGCAGTCCCAGATCCACACGCGCAGCGAAGTACTGTTGCGGAGACGTGGAGCCGAGCTCCGCGGCCGTGCTGGTCCACATGCCCGAACTGCTTCCGAATCCGTGCACGAGCGCGGTATGGCTATAGTTGAGCTGACCCTGTGCTGCGGACGCAGTGATAAGCATGCTGGCCGCAAGGGTGGCGGCCTGTAGATGGAATCTGATCATGGTCTCGCAGTCCTCAGCGCAGGTGATGGCTACTGCGCGATTCGAACGTTGCTGATCAACAGAGTCATTCGCCGTTGCACCTTGACGCTGCCTCGCGCCCGGATTTCGATCACGCTGCCCGACCGAACGAAACCGAAACTTGCGGGCGCCCATTCGTGCCGCGTAGAGATCTCCCGCGTGTCGTCGTGGAACTCCTCGCCCATTAGCAGTTGGGATTTCGGGTGCAAGAGCACGACGCGCTCACCCGACGCATCGGTCTTCCGAAAACGACGGTAGCCTTCTGGCGACTTCCCGATCTCGTCCATCGCATCCACGAGCGCGCGCACGCCACGCCGTACGATCCCGTGGCGTCTGAAGAGGGTGTCCGGATTTTGCTGCGCATTCGCGGTCTCGGTTGTGACGCCGACGCTCATATTGCAGATTATGCAAGTCCCGCCGCCACCGGTGCCACTCGCGATGCCGTAGTACGGGTCGTCGTAGGACGCCTGAATCTGACTAGCGTCAGAATTGAACGTGTCGAACATCGACGATCCCGCCGACTGGGACTGCAGGATCGTTCCCTGCTCGGCGGCGTACAGTATTCCATTTTCGTACACGCCGTCGCGCGCCATGTCGTAGACGCCGCCTTCGCGCTCCGTGGTCCCGACCGTCTGCATCGCCCAGCGGTAATCGTTGCCCGTCCAGGTCTCGCAGATGTCGACCGTATCCGATTGTATCGGCCACTGGTATTTGTCGAACATCTCCTGGTCCTCCTCGAACGTCACCACGCGGAACGAGGCGCCACACGGTTCGCCGAGGGACGCCAGGCGCAGAGCCGACTCCATGTTCGGTGATCGGAGGGCGTCGGTGCAGGCGACGGTCATGACAGGCAGGATGGCGCACACTATGGTGCGGCAAAGGAAAGAGCCCGATGATCGCGCCTCGAGCGTAGTGTGGGCGGGGCGAGCGGAGCTGGCCCGAACACACGTCAATCTGTGACGCATCATCTCAGCCTCCAGCGTCTATATCGCGCTTCCGAATCGCTTCATGTTGTCACGTCGTCGTCGGCGGCACTCACTGTGGTTCGTCAACACAATGCAACAAACTTGGCGCCGATAGCAATGCTGGCCGATAAGGGAATCGCTGCTCGGCGTGGAGGCGGGGAGCTAGCAGCGAATCAGGAAAAATCCTGCAAATCTTAAGAATTCTTTAGAATGGCCCGCACTGCGTACTGTCGGAACGGACGACCGCCTTGGGTGACTGCGATACAAGCCTTTACCCTGCAACGTATTTGCATCGAACGGTAACGAAGCGCTTCGGCGGCGTGATCTGGCCCAACATTCTCCTCATCGGCCAGGCCCGCGAGGCCGCACCGCCATCGCGACTTAGCGGGAGATGTCGTCGATGAGGCTTCGGTGTACGCGCGTGGCGTCGCGTCATCGAGCCATTCCTAATGCCCGGCATTGTCGTGCACCCCGCAGCAATCGCTGCCAGCTGAAGCCGCTGCCACCGGACACGCGCGCGATCAATGGAACTAGCCGAAGCGACGAGGACGGAATCGCGGAGCCATTCGCGGCTGCCGCGCCTGCGTCGAGGTAGCAAATGGCGGCGACGCGATCCGCCGAGAGCGCGGCCAATCGCAGCACGATGCCGGCGCCAAGGGAACGTCCGACGACGTTCGGTTGCGTCAGCCGCTCTTCTACGAGCACGAGTACCGCGTTCACCCGCCGGACGAGCGCCGCAAGTCCCATCTGCTGAATCGGCTCGACAGGTCTACGGATCGATTGTGAGCGCGCGACCATCCGCTGCGATGAGGCCTGCCTCGAGGCGATGGAAACCGCCAACGCCGTCTACGAGGCCCCTCAGCAGCGATATACGTCGGTGATCCTTCGCCGATACTGCGCACCGCTGGAGCGTGCCGTGAGCGGTCGCGGACGCTCAAGAGCGGGACGCGACTGTGACCTTGCGTGGGTCCGCAGGTCCCGGCAGTCTAGGGTACCGCCATGGCGACGGACCCGCAGCAACCTTCACCGCTCCCCTCCGCATCCCTGCCCGACGCCGCGCCGTCGGATGTGACGCAGCTGCTCCTGGCGTGGCGCGGCGGCGATCCGGCGGTCGGGGAGCAGCTCCTGCGCACCATCTACGACGAGCTGCATCGTCAGGCGGGGCGCGCGATGCGACGCGAGAACGCCGAGCACACGCTTCAGCCGACCGCGCTGGTCCACGAAGCGTATCTGCGGCTCGTCGATCAGCGGCGCGTGCAATGGCGCAACCGCGCCCACTTTTTCGGCGTCGCCGCGCAGGTGATGCGTCGCATTCTCGTCGACTACGCGCGTGGCCAGAACGCCGCCAAACGCGGAGGCGGGGCGCGGCAGGTCACGCTCGCCGACGCCGAAGCGCCGGAAGGCGGGGCAGACGCATCGATCGAGGTGCTCGCGCTCCACGAGGCGCTCGAGAAGCTCGCCGCCATCGATCCCGTCCAGTCGCGACTCATCGAGCTTCGCTACTTCAGCGGTCTGAACATCGAGGAAACCGCCGAAGCCCTCGACCTCTCGCCGGCGACGGTGAAACGTGAGTGGGCGGTCGCGCGCGCATGGCTGCGCCGCGAGCTGACACGCGCATGACCCCGGAGCGTTGGGCCGACATCAAGGCCGCCGTCGGAGCCGCCATCGAGATGCCACGGGCGGAACGAGCCGCCTTCCTCGAGCGCGTGTGCGCCGGCGATCCCGAGATGCGACGCGAGGTGGAATCCCTGCTCGCCGCATCGGACCAGGGCGGCAGTTTGCCTGACTTGCACGGCGCCGTTGCGTCCGTCGCGCACGACGTTCTGTCGGAGAGCGCCACGGACACGCGGACCATCCTCGAGACGGCGCTCTCCGATCGTTTCGAGGTCGTTCGTCCTCTCGGCCGCGGCGGCATGGGAGACGTGTTTCTCGCTCGCGAGCGGGCGCTCGACCGCCTGGTCGCGATCAAGGTGCTCCGGCCCGAGCTGGCGACGGCGCCCGCGAGTCGCGAGCGCTTCCGGCGCGAGGCGCGCATCGCGGCGCAGCTGTCACATCCGGGGATTCTGCGCCTGTATTCGTTCGGCGAGGTCGCCGGCCTCTGGTATTTCGTCATGGACTACGTCCGCGGCGAGTCGCTGGCCGAGCGGCTGCGACTCGAGGGCAAGCTCCCCTGGTCCGACACGCATCGCATCATGATGGAGCTGGCAGACTCGCTCGACGCCGCTCATCGACACGGGATCGTCCACCGCGACATCAAGCCCGGCAACATCCTGCTGGACGACGAAACCGGGCGGTCCGTCCTGGCCGACTTCGGGATCTCGAAGATCGCCGGCCTCGGTGACAGTCTCACGGCGACGGGCACGATCGTCGGGACTCCGGATTACATGTCGCCCGAGCAGATCCTGGCCTCGTCGGAGGTCGACGAACGCAGCGACATCTACTCGCTGGGTGCCGTCGCGTACACGATGCTCGCCGGCCATGCGCCATTCGAGGGGACGACGTCGGAGGGCGAGATGTATCGCCGCCTCGTCGCGGACCCGGTGCCTCTCGAAACGCTCGCGCCCTCGGCGCCGCGCGCGCTGAGCGGCATCGTGATGAAGTGCCTGGCGCGCGACAAGTCGTTGCGCTGGCGCGACGCGCGCGAGCTCAAGGAAGCTCTCGTCCGCGTCGGCGGGCCGCCGCGTGAGGCGATTCCCGAGCCCCTGCGCGATCTCCCGAGCTTCGGGCCGTACGCGTTGCTGTGGGCGCTCGCGTGGTCGGCGTTCGCGCTGCTCACGGTCCGATCGTCGGTCGGCGAGCGCGTGTTGCTTCTGCTGATCGCGCTCCTCGTCCCGGTCGGGCTGCTGCTGCACGTGTGGAACGTCGGGCGGCACGGTCTCGACGCCCTCGAGCTCGCGCGCGTGGTGTCCTGGCCGCCGGAATGGTGGGGCATGTGGTGGCCGCGCGCCTTGCGGCGCCCCTCCGACATCTGGCCGCGTCTTCCGTGGCCCGCCCGCGCCACGCGCGTCGCGCTGAGCGCGTTCTTCGTCGCGATTCCGACGCTGATCGTGCTGCGCCAGTGGCTCGTCGCCAGCGTACGAATCGCGGGGGACGTGGCGACGCTGGAACGCTTTCTCGTCGTGGAAAGCCTCGTCGTCGCCGGCGCCGCCCTCATCGTCGCCATGGCGCTCTGGTGGTCGCGACGCCGGGGCCTCTCCCTCGAGGAATCCGTGCGGGTGCTCTTCGGCGCCACGACGGGATCGTCACTGTGGGAGACGCCGCGCATCGCGGCGCTGCTCGCGCCGCGCGCCGGCCGCGTTCAGCCTCCCGTGCGGGACAGTGCCGCGGACCATCGACGTGCGTTCGCCGAGTTGATGCAGCTGCAGGGCAGAGCTCCGCGCGACGCCGCCGCCGTGGCGACGCTCGCCGACCGCATCGTGCGTCTCATTCACGAATGCGACGGCGAAATCGCGTCGCTGCATCGCGACGCCAGCCCCGAGAACGTGGATCGGCTTTCCGCGCAGCTGGCAGAGCTCGGCGATCCGGCGGCCAGCGAGCTGCCGGAGCGGCGCGATCTCCGCGATCTGCTGCAACGACAGATCGACATCATGCAACGCATGCGCGCTCGCCACGACGCCCTGTCGCAGCACCGGGCGCGCGTGTTCGACGTACTGCGGGGGATGTGGACGCAGCTGTGCGAGGCGTGCGAGAAACAGGACACGGATTCCCGAGACGCGCGCCTGCGGGACCTCTGTCGCGACATCACCGCCGAGCTCGAGAGGCTTTCGCCGGCAGGGCTACTATATGGTAGTCCGCGCGTCGTGCCTGCCGCCGCCCCTCCATCGCAGATACGCCGGTATTCCTAGGAGCGCCAGGCCAAGCCCGACGAGTGACTGTATCGGCTGTGCGATCACGGTGTTGACCACGATGACCATCGCGGCGACGACGAACAGGATTGGCGTGATCGGATAACCCGGCGTTCGAAACGGCCGCACAGCGTCGGGCTCGCGCCGGCGGTAGGCGAAGATCGCGAGCGCGGCGAGCGCGAACCACAGCCACGACATGAACACGACGTAGGTCAGCAGCTGCTCGAAGGAGCCGCTCAGCACGAGCACGCACGACCAGATGGCCGTGCCCACGATCGCCGCCGCCGGTGTCCCGAAGCGCGGATGTACTTCGGCGAGCCTCGCGAAGAAGAGGCGGTCGCGCGCCATCGCATAAAAGAGACGTGGCAGCGTGAGCGTCAGCCCGTTCGAGGCGCTGAAGATCGACACGAGAATCACCACCGCCATGATCCGGGCGGCCCACGGTCCGAGCGCCGCGCTGGCGGCATCCGACGCCACCGTCTTGCTGGCCGCGACGCCCTCGACGCCGAGTGCGGCGAAGTACCCGATGTTGGCCGACACGTAGATGGCGATCAGCGCGAGCGTCCCGATCACGATGCCGCGCGCGAAGGTCTTTTGCGGATCGACCGTCTCGCCGGCGGAAAAGGTGACGTACTGCCAGCCTTCGTACGCCCACAGCACGCCGATCATCGCGGTGATGGCGCCGGTGAACGTCGAGACCGAGAACTCGCGCGGCCACCACTCCACACCGGCGTTCTTGCCGCTGCCCGTCGCGATGAGCAGCGCGGCGAGCGCCAGGATCACGGCGACCTTGATGCCTGTGGCGACGCCCTGCACGTCCGCGCTGCCGCGTGTGCCCCGCACGTTCAGGATCGTGACCGCGACGATCATCAGGACCGCGACGAGTCGCGCGGCCAATGGCGAGAGCGGCACGAACACGCCGACGTAGCGGGGGAACGCCGCACCGAGCGTGGCGAGCGAGCCGCTGCCGATGACCAGGAACATCGTCCAGCCATACAGAAAGGCGAGCGCGGGGCCGAACGCGTCGCGCAGATACACGTACAGGCCCCCCGAATCCGGCTTGGCGGCGCCCAGCTCCGCGAAGGTGAGCGCGCCGAGCAGGGAAAGCACGCCGCCGACGGCCCACACGACGAGCGCCACGCCCCCCGATCCGCTGCTGCGCACGACGGCGCCGGGGGTGAGAAAGATCCCGGACCCGATCACCGTGCCGATCACGATGAAGATGAGGTCGCGAAGCGTCAGGGTGCGTTTGAGCTGGCTCGTCATGGCGCCCAAAGGTCGGCGCCCGGACGGCCCGGCACCAGCCTATTGACAATCATTTTAGTTATATCTAAAATATAGCCATGGATTCCGCCGTGCTCGCCGCGATCGCGTCTCCACGACGCCAGGAGATCCTCCGTCTCGTCTGGGACGATGAGCTCACGGCCGGCGCGATCCGCCGCGCGATGCCGGACGTCACCTTCGGCGCCGTGTCGCTGCAGCTCAAATCGCTCGCGGAGGCCGGGCTCCTCCACGCCCGGGCCAACGGCCGTTTCCGCTACTACCGCGCGCGCCGGGAGGCGCTCGGTCCGATGGCCACGATGCTCAAGCGGATGTGGGACGACGCCCTCTGGCGGCTGAAGCTCGCCGCCGAACTCGAACAGGCGCGCCGCGGACCACGGCCGCGCCGTAAACCCCCGAAGAAACGGGATGGAAAGAAAGGAGGAGACAAGCCATGACCACCACGCTGCCCGCGTCGCTGCCGTACACCCTCGAGCGGACGCTGCTCATCAACGCGACGCCGGAGACCGTCTTTCGCTTCTTCACCGATTCCGCACGTTTCGCGAAATGGTGGGGCGCGGGATCGACCATCGACGCCAGACCCGGCGGACGCGTCTACATCAAGCATCCCGGCGACGCCGAGTCGCTCGGCGAAGTCCTCGAGATCGAGGCTCCGCGCCGGATCGTCTTCACGTACGGGTTCGCTTCCGGGAATCCGATTCCGCCGGGCAGCTCGCGCGTGACGATCGAGCTCGCGCCCGAGGCGAAAGGCACGCGGCTGCGTCTCAGGCACGAGCTGGCCGATGAAACGGCGCGCAACGACCACGTGCAGGGCTGGCGCTTCCAGCTGTCCATCTTCGCCAACATCGTGGCGGACGAAGTCGCGGCGAACGCCGCGCGCATCGTCGACATCTGGTTTCAGGCGTGGGGCGAGCCGGACGACGTGGCGCGCACGAAGCAGCTGGCCGTCGTTGCGGCCCCCGAGGTGCGGATGCAGGACAAGTTCTCGAGTCTCGAGGGCATGAGCGATCTGCTGCCGCATCTCGCCGCCGCACAGCGCTTCATGCCGGGGCTGACGCTGAAGCGAGAGGGCGACGTGCGCCACTGCCAGGGCATGGTGCTCGCCGACTGGGTCGTCACCGGACTCGATGGCGCCGAGCAAGGAAAGGGGACGAACGTCTTCGTGCTCGGCCCTACGGGCAAGATCGAATGGGTGACTGGCTTCTGGTCGCGCTAGGGCTGCGCCACTACAACCGAGAGCAAAAGAACCACAGAGCACGGAGCAAACAGGGAAGAGGACGACCGTATGTCTTGTGTTTTTCTCTGTGTCCTCTGTGCTCTCCGTGGTTCCGACGCTCCGTGCCCTCCCTGGTTCCATTGCCCCATAATCCAGCATTGTCAAGCGCCTGTGGGGTTTCGATCGTCACATTGGTCTACTCGGTATGCGAAGCCCCCGAAGCCCCCGAAGCCCCCGAAGCCCCCTCCTCTGCGCGCTTTTCTGCGCCTCCATCTCTGCTCAACCGCTCGGCGCGCAGTCCCGCATCCCCGTGCGCGGCACGGTCACCGACGCGGCCACCAATGCACGCGTACCGGGTGCCTTCGTGGAAATCGTCGGAACACGGTACTCCACTCGCTCGGGTGAGGACGGCGCGTTCTCGATTGGGCGCATTCCGCCCGGCGCGTATGCGATGCATGTCGTGCGGCTCGGCTTTGCCCCAGCCACGATTGCGGTTCAGGTGGATTCGGGTGAGGCCGAGGTCGGGGTTCAAGTTCCGCTCGTCGCCGCGCCGGTCCCGCTCGCGGCCGTCGTCGTAACGCCGGGCTTCTACGGCGTCATGCAACCTGGCATCACCGCGGCACACACGCTCTCCCGGCATCAGATCGAGACGGCCCCGCAACTGGGCGAGGACGTGTATCGCTCGATCGCGCGCCTGCCCGGTGTCGCGACGAACGACATGTCGGCGCGCTTCAACGTCCGCGGCGGCACGGGGGACGAGCTCTATGCGACGCTGGATGGCCTCGAGCTCGACGAGCCCTTTCATCTCAAGGACATCGATGCCGCGCTCTCGATCCTCGACGTGAACTCGATCGCGGGGGTGGAGCTGTCGACCGGCGGGTTCTCCGCCGAGTATGGCAACCGGCTCACCGGCGTGCTCACGATGCATTCGATCGAGCCGCGTACGGACCGCACGCGGCACGCGCTCGCGCTCAGCATCCTGAATGCGCGGTACACCGGTCAGGGTGGCCGCGCGGATGGTCACCTCGGCTGGTATCTGTCCGCCCGACGCGGCTATCTCGATCTCGCGCTCCGGCTCGTCCAGTCGAGCGACTCGATCGATCCGACGTATTACGACGTATTCGGTAAGGTGTACTACGACCTGCCTCGCTACGGCCGCGTCGCCCTGCACGCTCTGCGCGCGGGTGACCATCTCAATTACTTCGACGGGCCTCAGGACCACCTCTTGAGTACGTACGGCACGACGTATCTGTGGGGAACGTGGGAGGGCACGCCCACGCGACGTCTGCGCCAGCGCACCGTCGCGTCGCTCGCGGATCTGCGATGGCATCGGGGCGGTGACATCCACGAGCGTGGTGGACGCCAGACGATGTTTCTCGACGACGAGCGAACGTACGCGGCGGCCTCGCTGCGGCAGGATTGGCAGATCGACCTCTCGCCGTCGGCGCTCCTGAAGGCGGGCTTCGAGACGAAGTCGATGCGCAGCGATTACGCGTACGACAGCTGGATCCTGCGGCAATCGGTGCAGGGTGGGGCAGTCGTGGAACGGTTCGACACGGTCAGCGCAGCCACGTCGCCTGACGGATCGCTCATCGGCGGCTACGTGTCGCAACGCGTGCGCTTCGCGCCGACGCTCATCGCGGAAGCCGGCGTGCGGTACGACAACGCGTCGTACCGGAAGACGGCGACGTCACGCCGCGTGTGAACGTCTCGTGGGACGCGCTGCGATCGACGACCCTGCGCGCGGCGTGGGGTCGGTACACGCAGCCACAGCCGATCCACGGGCTGCAGCTCGGCGATCGCATCGGCGTCTTCGCTCCCGCCGAGCGCGCTGAACAGAAGGGGCTCGGCGTCGAGCATCGGTGGCGGAACGCGCTGACCGCACGCGTCGAGCTCTACGATCGTCGGATGACGCGCGTCAGGCCGCGCTTCGTCAATCAGTCGAACCAGCTCCTGGTATTCCCGGAGCTGGAGTACGATCGCCTGCGCATCGATCCCACCAGCTCGCGTGCGCGCGGCTTCGAGACCTTCGTGCAGCACGCGGGCGAAGGCAGGGTGGAATGGTCCGGCGCCTATGCGTTATCCAAGGTGACGGATCGCGTTGACGGCCGCGACGTGCCGCGCGGCATCGATCAACGCCATGCATTCAACGCCGACTGGGCGTTTCATCCGATGAGCAACCGCTGGCGTTTCAGCGTGGCATGGCTGCGGCACTCGGGCTGGCCGGCGACGTCGCAGTCCTTCAAGGTCGACACCCTCGGCACCGGTACGTCGCGGCGGATCTTCATCACGACGCTATTCGGTCCGTACAACGCAGAGCGGCTGCCGGCCTACCAGCGCTTCGATGTTCGGTGCACGCGTTACTGGGACACGCGCCGTGGCCGCGTCGCCCTGTACGCCGACGTCTTCAATCTCTTCGGACGCGAGAACCCGCGCGGATACGACTACGGGATCTGGAGCCTCAATCCGTACGTGGTGAAGCGCGCGTACGACACGCTCCTGCCCCGCCTGCCGAGCATCGGGATCAGCTGGGACTTCTGAACTGCAATCGCGGCTGGAGGAATCAGAACAAAACCTTCAACTACAGTCGAGAGCCACCAGCTTTGGAGTGACGAGTTGCTGAGCTGAGTTTCGATGGACGAATTCGCTCCCGTTTCCGTCCCTGCTACTCGACTCTAGAACTCGCAACTCCACCACTCGCGCCTCTCGACTGTAGTTGCAGTATCGTGTGTGATTCACCCTTCCGGCTACTCCGACCTGAGAGCGAGCACGGGATCGGCGCGCGTGGCCCGGCGAGCCGGCAGATATGATGCGAGAAGTGCCGTAACAGCGAGAACGACGGCGACCACCGAGAACGTGATCCAGTCGATCGGCGCGACGCCGAAGAGCAACCGTTGCAGAAAGCGCGTCAGGTAAAGCGCGCCGGCGATTCCAAGGCCGACGCCGAGCGCGGCCAGCGAGGCACCGTGTCGTAGCACGAGCCCGCGAACGTCACCGGTCTGCGCGCCGAGCGCGAGTCGGATCCCGAACTCACGCACGCGGGCGTTCACGCTCAGCGAGATCACGCCATAGATGCCGATCGCGGCAAGGATCAGCGCCGTGAGCGCAAAGCCACCCAGCAACGTGTTCATCAGGCGCCGGATGCCCAGCGAATCGCTAACG